>Ga0180301_10001090_pt1 | contig 21242 bp, 25 predicted proteins | sample GuaBasSediGuay16_FD_121797 | JGI IMG/M metagenome (GOLD analysis project Ga0180301, IMG submission 121797) | Subseafloor sediment microbial communities from Guaymas Basin, Gulf of California, Mexico - Guay16, Core 4569-2, 12-15 cm | ecosystem: Environmental > Aquatic > Marine > Hydrothermal...
CCAGACGCTTATAAGAATGGCGGATAATTATCTTTATCAGGCTAAAGCTGCGGGTAAAGATAGAGTTTCCACCGGCAAATAAAGACCTATATTATTGGCCTCTTCTTTTTTTAAAAAATTGCTTGACAAGAAATTGAAACCCTTTACAATTATAGACTTATCGAGGATTTTCAGCGTTGAGCTGCTGGAGTAGCTCAGTCGGTAGAGCACGTCCTTGGTAAGGACGAGGTCACGGGTTCAATTCCCGTCTCCAGCTAGGGAAACTAAAGCATAATTAAAATCAGGTTAAAGAATTAATTCAAAGCTCTAAAAAGGCAAGAGGGGATTTTTTACTTTATGAGAGAATTAATTGCTTTAAAGTGTACCAGGTGCAATAGCAAAAATTACTACTTAACCAAAAACAAAAGGAAACATCCCGAGAAGATGGGGTTAAATAAGTTTTGCCGTATCTGCCGGCGTTACGTTATGCATAAAGAGACAAAAGTATAGATTTGCTCATTGAAGAATATATTAGGCGAGTAGCTCAATTGGCTAGAGCATCGGTCTCCAAAACCGAGGGTTGCAGGTTCAACTCCTGCCTCGCCTGAAGGGAAAAATAAAACAGTTATGAATATAGTAAGGTTTTTTGGCCGTATTCCGGCCTTTCTGAGAGAAGTAAAAGAAGAGCTGAAGAAAGTTTCATGGTCAAAGAGAAAAGATTTGATAGATGCTACTATTGTGGTGCTTGTAGGCACAGCTCTACTCACTATCTTTATTGCTGTCTGCGATACTGTATTGAGCCGTTTTCTACAAGTATTGATAAAGTAAAAAAATGAAGAAGTGGTATATAGTTCATACTCTTTCGGGAGCAGAAGAGAAAGCCAAAGCTAATCTGGAGCTAAAAATAAAAGTAAACAATATGGGAGAAATGATAGACCAGGTTATAATTCCTCGCGAACAGGTTTCAGAGGTTAAAAAAGGTAAGCGGCGGATTTTGGAGAGAAAGTTTTTCCCCGGATATATCCTGGTACATATGGAGATGAATGACGATACTTGGCTTTTTGTAAAGAAAACTCCCGGGATAACTTCCTTTATTGGCTCCCGCAGAGAGCCAGCTTCTATTAGTGATGAAGAAGTAGAGAAAATATTAAAGCGTTCCCAGGAGACTAAAGAACGTCCTTCTCCCAAGGTGAGCTTTGAAAAGGGAGAGACAGTAAGAGTGGTAGAAGGTCCTTTTGTCAATTTTAACGGTTTAGTAGATGAGGTAAATGTAGAAAAAGGCAAGCTAAAAGTATCAGTTTCTATTTTTGGCCGTTCTACGCCGGTAGAACTAGAATTTTGGCAAGTAGAGAAAATTTAGGTATGGCTAAGAAAAGGAAAAAACAACCTAAATCCCAGATAAAACTCCAAATTCCGGCGGGAGGCGCTAATCCTGCTCCTCCTGTGGGGCCAGCCTTAGGCCAGCATGGGGTAAACATAATGCAATTCTGCAAGGCCTTTAATGACCAGACTAAAAATCAGGAAGGCTTGATTTTACCGGTAGTTATTAATGTCTACGAAGATAGAAGTTTTGATTTTATTATTAAAAGCCCTCCCGCTGCGGTGTTAATTAAAAGAGCGGCAGCCCTGGCTAAAGCCGCTTCTAATCCAGGTAAAGAAGTAGCGGGGGAGATTACTAAAAAACAGGTGGAAGAGATTGCCAGAAAAAAAATGGAAGATTTAAACGCGGGCAGCTTAGAAGCAGCTTGTCGGATTATTGAAGGTAGCGCTCGCAGTATGGGCATTGTAGTTAAAGAAGAGTAAATATGAAAAGAAGCAAGCGTTATCGTGAGGCAGAAAAAGCCGTAGAGAAAGAAAAACAGTATCTTTTAGAGAAAGCAGTAGAGCTCTTGAAAAGCTTGCCGCAGGCTAAATTTGATGAGACAGTAGAGATAAGCGTAAAGCTGACCGCTGATCCTAAAAGAGGAGATCAAGTAGTAAGAGGTTCCGCCCGTATGCCCAAAGGTACAGGTAAAACCAAAAGAGTAGTTGTATTTTGTGAGCCGGAAAAAGAAGCCGAGGCTAAAGAGGCAGGAGCTGATTTTGCGGGAGGGAAAGAACTGATTGATAAAGTTTCTTCTGGATGGCTGGAATTTGATTATTGTATTTCTACCCCTTCTATGATGAGGTTAGTAAGTCGTTTGGGAAGAATTCTGGGTCCCCGTGGTCTCATGCCTTCTCCTAAAACAGGTTCGGTTACCGATAATTTAGCTTTTGCGGTAAAAGAGGCCAAAGGCGGCAAAATAGATTTTCGTATGGATAAAACAGGATGTGTAAACGTGGGTGTGGCCAAGTTATCTTTTCCTTCTGCCGACATAGTAGAGAACGCTAATGCTTTTTTGCAGGCCTTAGTAGCAGCTAAGCCGGCAGCGGTCAAAGGGAAACTAATTAAGAGTGTGAGTATTTCTACTACTATGTCGCCGGGGCTAAAAGTTAGGTGGGAAGAGAGTGCAGGATGAAAATAGGAGAGTTATACCGCGCTAAAATAGTAGAACTTCTGGAGAAAAAGTTTAAAGAAAATAAAAATATTGTTTTTATTAATATAGAAGGAGTCTCAGCGGTACAGATGGATTCTTTAAGGAGACAACTGCGTGCTCAGGAGAGCCAACTTTTGGTTTCCAAAAATAGGCTTATGCGTATTGCCGCCAAAGAGCGGGAAGGAATAGAGCAGTTTTTACAAAGCAATACAGCCTTGTTATTTGCTCCTGATGAGTCTTTACCCGCAAGTTGCAAGGTTATCTTTGATTTGATGGATGAGAATCCTGCTTTGAAGATAAAAGGGGCATTTATAGAGGGGAAAGCGGTAGGTAAAGAGAAGGTAGAAGCTATATCTAAACTTCCTTCCAAAGCAGTATTGCAATCAATGGTGGTTAATGCCGTTGCGGCACCTATGGTTTCCCTGCTTAATACTTTTAATCAGGTGATTTCTAAGTTTCTTTTAACTCTGGAAGAGATAAAGAAAAGTAAGGAAAAAAAGAAAAAAGTAGTAAATAATAAGAGCTTAAAGGAGGTTCAAAATGGCGAAGTTGGAAGAAGTTGTAAAGACCATTGAAGAGCTTAGTGTACTGGAGCTTTCGGAATTAGTTAAGATGCTGGAGGAAAAGTTTGGTGTTAAAGCCCAGGCCATGATGGCGGGGCCGATGATGCCGCAGGCGGGAGGTGCCGCCCCGGCAGAAGAAGAAGAAGAGAAGACATCGTTTAGTGTAGTTTTAACAGAAGTCGGCCCTAATAAAATTCAGGTAATTAAAGAAGTAAGGGCTATGACGGAGCTAGGTCTGAAAGAAGCCAAGGAGCTGGTAGAATCTGCACCTAAACCTATTAAGGAAAATGTTTCTAAAGAGGAAGCAGAAGAAGCTAAGAAAAAGCTGGAAGCTCAGGGAGCTAAAGTAGAAATAAAATAGGTAAAATTAGGTGGAGCAAAGCAATAACATAAAGAGAGGGATATGAAAAAAAGATTTTCTTTTGGTCGATTAGAAGAATCTTACCCCATGCCTAACCTCCTGGAGCATCAGCTGCGGTCTTACCGTGATTTCCTGCAAATGGATGTACCAGAGAATAGACGGCGAGTTATGGGGTTGGAGGAAGTATTTCGCGAAGCGTTTCCTTTTAGAAGCATTGATGATAAGTGGCGTCTGGAATATGTTTCTTATTCGTTAGCGCGGCCTAAATATAGCATTGATGAGTGCCGGCGGCGTTCTCTTACTTACGGAGCTCCTTTACGTCTGCGCCTGAGGCTGGTAGGAGAGGATGAGATAAAGGAGCAGGAGGTTTATTTTGGCGATATTCCTTTAATTACCCCTACGGCTTCTTTTATCATTAATGGCGACGAGCGGGTAGTGGTTTCTCAGCTGCAGCGTTCGCCGGGAGTATATTTTGAAGAAGACCTGCATCCTAGCGGCACTACGGTATATTTTGCGCGTATCATACCTTACCGGGGATCGTGGCTTGAGTTTCGTTATGATGTGAACGACACTATAAGCGCCATTGTAGACAGAAGAAGAACCTTTGTGGGAACACAAATCTTGAGAATATTAGGTCTTTCTACTAATGATGACATATTGTCTGTTTTCTCTGACCGCCGCTATCCTGAATTGATTAATACCATCAAAAAAGATAATACTAAGTCGCGGGAAGAGGCCTATTTGGAGTTCTACAAAAAAATGCGTCCTACAGAGCCAGTGACCCTGGAGGCAGCCAAAGAGGTGTTCCGCCGTATGTTTCTGGATAATAAGAGATATGATTTGGCCAAGGTAGGGCGGTTTGTGATCAACCGCAGGCTGGGTATGGATGTCAGCCTTAACAAAAGGGTGCTTGATTTGGATACAGTTATTAATATTGTGAAATGCCTCATTAAGGTAAAATACGGTGAAGAAAAGACTGATGATATTGATCATCTGAAAAACCGCCGCGTGAAATTAGTGGGAGAACTCGTACAGCATGAAGTAAGAGTGGGGCTATTGAGGGTAGAAAGGGTAGTAGTAGAAAGATTTGCTCTTTTGCCTAATCTGAAAGAGGCATCCATTACTCACCTTATAAATACGCGTGTCTTTACTTCCCAAATTCATGATTTCTTTGCTCGCTCTTCTCTTTCTCAGTTTATGGACCAGGTAAATCCTTTAGCGGAAATTACGCACAAGAGAAGGTTTTCTGCTTTAGGACCGGGAGGGCTTTCGCGTGAGAGAGCGGGGTTTGAAGTGAGAGACGTCCATCCTTCCCATTACGGCCGGATTTGTCCTATAGAAACACCGGAAGGCCAGAATATTGGTTTAATCTCCACTCTTACAACTTACAGCACAGTTAATAAATTTGGTTTTATTGCTACTCCTTACCGAAAGCTGGAGAAAGGAAGGTTAACAGGGAAAGTGGAGTATCTTACAGCAGATGAGGAAGAAAACAAAATAATTGCTCAGGCCACTTCCAATATTGAAAACGGCAAAGTAAAAGATCAAATGATTTATGCCCGTTACCAGGGAAGATTTCCTCAGGTACGTCCGGAAGAAGCAGAATATATGGATGTGTCGCCTAAGCAGATTATGTCGGTTTCTGCGACACTGGTGCCGTTTCTGGAGCATGATGATGCCAACCGCGCCCTTATGGGTTCTAATATGCAGCGTCAAGGGGTACCGCTTTTGTTTCCGGAAGAACCAATCGTAGGTACCGGTATAGAAGCAAAAGTAGCTAAGGATTCAGGGGTAGTAGTGGTGGCGAAAGAGTCAGGCAGGGTTGAAAAAGTAAGTTCTTCTTATATCAAGATAGGCAAGTTAGATTATCGTCTAAGAAAATTTGAACGCTCCAATGCTAATACGAGCATTAATCAAAAACCATTAGTAAATGTTGGTGATAATGTGAGAAAAGGGCAGGTTATCGCGGATGGACCAGCTTCTAAGAATGGGGAGTTGGCTTTAGGAAGAAATTTGTTGGTAGCTTTTATTCCTTGGCGGGGCTATAACTTTGAAGATGCGATGATTATTAGCGAAAGGCTGGTAAAAGAAGATGTTCTTACCTCGGTGCACATAGAAAAATTTGAGATAGAAGCAAGGGAGACTCGTTTAGGCAATGAGGAAATTACGCGCGACCTCCCCAATGTGAGTGAAGAGGCGTTGCGTAATTTAGATGAGCAGGGTATTGTAAGAATCGGCGCACGAGTTCTGCCGGATGATATTCTGGTAGGGAAAATTACTCCTAAGGCCGGGAAAGAACTTTCACCGGAAGATAGGCTGTTGCGGGCTATATTTGGCGAGAAAGCAGCCGATGTTAAAGATACTTCTCTACGCGTGCCCCCCGGCATAGAAGGCATCGTAATTAAAACTGAGATTTTGCAGCGTAAAGAAAGAGGCAGAAAGAGCAAGAAGGAGAAGGCGGAAGAGCTTAAGCGGCTTAAGAAGATTGAGAAATATTATGATGAAGAAATAAGCATATTGAGAGCGGAAAAGAAAAGAAGACTTTCAGAAATTTTAGGTCTTTCCCCTAAAGAGATAAATAAGTCTAAAATTGACGATAGTCCGGAAGCGCAAGAGGTAAATCAAATCTATAATGAGCGGATTAAAGAGCTTTATATGGAGAAGGAACTGGGGATTTCTAAACTTAAGAGAGGCGACGAGCTGCCTTCAGGTATTTTGAAACGAGTGATTGTGTATGTGGCGATGAAGAGAAAAATTTCCGTAGGCGATAAACTTGCCGGACGCCATGGAAATAAAGGAGTTATCTCCAAGATTCTTCCCGAAGAAGATATGCCTTATTTAGAAGATGGGACGCCGGTAGATGTTATCCTTAATCCTTTAGGTGTTCCCTCTCGTATGAATGTAGGCCAGGTTCTTGAAACTCATTTAGGCTGGGCGGCGAAAAAGCTCGGGATGAAAATAAGTACACCCGTTTTTGATGGAGCTAGAGAGGAAGAGATAAAAGAGCTACTGAGAAAAGCTGGTTTGCCGGAGGATGGAAAAACCGTGGTTTATGATGGCTTTACCGGCAAGCCGTTTAAGCAGAAAGTTACCGTGGGTTATATGTATATTATGAAATTGGTTCATATGGTGGAAGACAAGATTCATGCGCGGGCGATTGGGCCTTATTCGTTGATTACGCAACAGCCCTTGGGAGGAAAAGCCGAATTTGGCGGACAGCGGTTTGGAGAAATGGAAGTGTGGGCTTTGGAAGCATATGGGGCTGCCTTTACCTTACAAGAGATGCTTACAGTAAAGAGTGATGACGTACAGGGAAGAATTCATATTTATGAGGCAATTGTAAAAGGAGAGCATAGACTTAATCCTTCTACACCGGAGTCATTTAATGTGTTGGTGAGGGAGCTTCAAGGTTTATGTTTAGATGTTAATGTAGAGAAGGGGGAGAAGAAGTGATAGAGAAAGTTAATATTTTTGAAAGAATCAATCTTAAGCTGGCTTCCCCTGAGAAAATACGTTCTTGGTCACATGGAGAAGTAAAAAAGGCAGAAACTCTGAATTATCGGACCCTTAAGCCGGAAAAAGATGGATTATTTTGTGAACGTATCTTCGGTCCGGTAAAAGACTGGGAATGCAACTGCGGCAAATTCAAAGGTATAAAGTTTAAGGGCATGAAGTGTGACCGCTGTGGGGTAGAAATTACCAGTTCTTCAGTAAGAAGAGAAAGAATGGCTCATATTGATTTGGCAACTCCCGTTACCCACATTTGGTATTATAAAGTAATCCCTTCCCGCTTAGCTGCTATTTTAGATATGAGCCTGAGAGATTTGGAGAAGATTATTTATTACGAACAATTTGTAGTTCTGGACGCGGGTGATACTCCTTTGCGTCCCAAGCAGCTTCTTAGTGATGAAGAGCTGCATAAGGCAGAGAAGGAATACAAGGATGGTTTTAAGGCAGGGATTGGGGCCGCGGCTATTAAAGAGATGCTTAAAGAGGTAGATTTGGCAAAGATTTCCCGCAGCCTAAAAAAGACCATTCAGGAAAACAGAAATTCCGCTAGCATTAAGCGCCTCCTTAAGCGTCTTAAAATAATTGAAGACTTCCGCCGTTCGGGAAATAAGCCGGAGTGGATGGTGTTAGATGTGGTGCCGGTTATTCCTCCTGATTTAAGACCATTGGTACTTTTAGATGGAGGCAGGTTTGCCTCTTCTGACCTTAACGATCTCTACCGGCGGGTTATTAATCGTAATAATCGTCTTAAAAAACTCATTTCTCTGGGCGCGCCGGATGTAATTATCAGAAACGAAAAAAGAATGTTGCAGGAATCGGTTGATGCTTTGTTTGAAAATGGACGCCATGGCCGTGCCATTTTAGGTTCCAATAATATCCCGCTCAAGAGCCTTTCTGATATGCTTAAGGGGAAGCAGGGACGTTTTCGTCAGAACCTTCTAGGGAAGCGGGTAGATTATTCGGGAAGAAGTGTTATTGTGGTAGGGCCGGAGCTTAAGCTTTATGAATGCGGTTTGCCTAAACAAATGGCGCTGGAGCTGTTTGAGCCGTTTATTATTAAGAAGCTGAAAGAGAAAGGTTTTGTTCATACCATAAAGGGAGCACGGCGTATGGTAGAAAGAGCCAGGGTAGAAGTATGGGATATATTGGAAGACGTAATAAAGGACCATCCTGTTCTTCTAAACCGCGCTCCTACCTTGCATCGTTTGAGTATTCAGGCTTTCTATCCTAAATTGGTTGAGGGGAAAGCCATTAAGCTTCATCCTTTGGTCTGCCCTCCTTTTAATGCTGATTTTGATGGCGACCAGATGGCTATCCATGTGCCACTTTCTCTGGAGGCGCAGAGCGAATCAGAGATACTTATGCTTTCTGCTAATAATATCTTTTCTCCTGCCGACGGCCGGCCGATTATTTCTCCTACTCAAGATGTAATCTTAGGCTTGCGTTATTTGACGCAAGAAAAAGAAGGAGCTAAAGGCGAAGGTACAAGGTTTTCTTCTTACGACGAGTTAATGACGGCTTATCAGGATGAGGAGGTAGAGCTTCATGCTAAGATAAAGATAAGGATTGAAGAGGAAGGCAAGAGAGTTTTGAAAGATACTACAGTAGGCAGAGTGATATTTAACCATGTTTTGCCTGAAGGATATAAGTTTGTTAACGAAGCCCTAAGTAAAAAGAAAGTTACTGAGATTATAAAGGATTGCTACAAACAATTCGGTCATACGCGAACTGTTCATCTTCTAGATGATTTAAAAGAGCTGGGTTTCGAATATTCTACCTTGGGGGGGATAAGTATTTCTATGGATGATTTGAAAATACCCGAGGAGAAAAAAGAAATATTAAGGACAGCTCTTAGTGAAGTGACTAAAGTTGAGGACCAATACAATAAGGGAATTATTACCGAAAGGGAACGCCATAACAAAATCGTAGATATATGGACACGGGCTACAGACCAGGTGTCAAAATCTGTATTTCAGAACCTCGATTATTTTAATCCCATATTTATGATGGCTGATTCGGGTGCGCGGGGCTCAAAGTTACAGATAAGGCAGCTGGCTGGTATGCGCGGTCTTATGGCTAAACCTTCGGGGGAAATAATAGAAACACCCATTACTTCTAACTTCCGCGAAGGGCTATCGGTGTTGGAGTATTTTATTTCTACGCATGGAGCTCGTAAAGGGTTAGCTGATACGGCGCTTAAGACTGCTGATGCCGGTTATCTTACGCGGCGGTTAGTAGATGTAGCGCAGGAGGTAATTGTAGTAGAGGAGGATTGCGGCACGGTAAACGGTATAACTGTTTCTTCTATAGTTGAGGGAGATGAGGTAGTAGTAGGATTAAAGGAGAGAATTGTAGGAAGAGTGGCGCTGGATAATATTGTTGATGTAGTCACAGATGAAGTAGTAGTTGAGGCGGGAGAGGAAATAACAGAAGAGAAAGCAGATAAAATTGAGGCACTGGGTATTGAGAAGATGAGAATTCGCAGTGTTCTGACCTGTGAGTCGGAAAGAGGTGTTTGTCGGAAATGCTATGGCCGGAATCTGGCTACAGGCAGAATGGTAGAGGTAGGGGAAGCTGTAGGTATAATTGCCGCACAGTCAATTGGCGAGCCAGGGACGCAGCTTACCATGCGTACTTTTCATATTGGAGGTACTGCTTCCCGGGTAGCAGAGCGTTCCTATGTAAAAGCTAAAGAGAAAGGACGCATTAAGTATCATGGTATTAGGATTGCGCCACGTAAAAAGGAAGGTTTGGTAGTGTTAAGCCGCAACGGTATGGTAGCCGTTACTGACGCTCAAGGAAGAGAAATTCAGAAAAATCCTGTCCCGCAAGGAGCTTTGCTTTTGGCTAAAGACGGAGACGAGGTCAATAAGGATGAGATTTTCTTGAGATGGGATCCCTATTCTATTCCCATTCTTACCGAAGTGGGAGGCCGCGTAAGATATGAAGATTTAATTGATGGTATCACGGTACAGGAAGAGCTTAACCTTACTACTAATCGCCGTGAGAGAGTAGCTACGGAGTTTCGGGGAGATTATCATCCTCAGATTGTTATTGTATCGGATAAAGATGAGGTCTTGGGTATTTATCCTATACCTACGGGAGCTCATATTTTAGTTGAGGACGGCGGAAAAGTAGCGGCCGGCGATATGCTGGCGAAAATTCCCCGTCTGATTGTAAAAACGCGCGATATTACAGGGGGCTTACCGCGGGTTACGGAGTTGTTTGAGGCGCGCCGTCCTAAAAATCCTGCTATTGTAAGCGAGATAGAAGGATTTGTAGAATTTACACAAGGCAGGGGGGGAGAGAGAAAAATAGTAGTGCGTTCTTCTACGGGGATGGAGAAAGAGTATGTTATTCCGCGTGGTAAACATCCCGTAGTGTATCGTGGAGATAAAGTTTATGCGGGGCAGCAACTTACAGATGGTTCGATTGTCTTGCAGGATATTTTGAGAGTTTGCGGTGATAAAGTACTACAGGAATATTTGGTCAATGAGATTCAGGAGGTTTACCGTCTCCAGGGGGTTAAAATAAATGATAAACATATTGAATTGATTATTCGGGAAATGCTTAAGAAGGTAAGGGTAGTAGATCCGGGAGATACTGACTTTTTGATTTCAGAGGCGGTAGATAAGTGGGATTTTCGCCGCGAGAATGAAAAGGTAATTAAAAAAGGCAAGAAGCCGGCCAAAGCCGCGCCCCTGCTTTTGGGTATTACCAAAGCCTCTTTGGCTACTAAAAGTTTTATTTCTGCCGCCAGCTTTCAGGAAACAACACGGGTTCTCACTGATGCAGCCTGTAGCGGCAAGACAGATGAGCTTTTAGGACTAAAAGAAAATGTGATTGTGGGTCATTTGATTCCGGCGGGGACCGGATTTAGAGACTATCGCCAGACGAAGGTGGTGAAAAATGCCGACAATAGCGCAGTTATTGAGAAGGCCAAGAGTTCCTAAAAAATATAAAAGCAAATCCCCTGCTTTAGTTAGATGTCCGCAGCGGCGGGGAGTTTGTATTCAAGTAAGGACTATGACTCCTAAAAAGCCTAATTCTGCTTTACGAAAAGTGGCACGCGTTCGGCTTACTTCCAAATATGAAGTGACGGCCTATATTCCGGGAGAAGGCCATAACCTGCAAGAGCATTCTATAGTTTTGGTAAGAGGAGGCAGAGTTAAGGATCTTCCAGGTGTTAGATATCATATTGTAAGAGGCACTTTAGATACTCAGGGAGTAGCTAACCGTAAGCGCTCTCGTTCAAAATACGGTGCTAAGAGAGCTAAAAAATAGTGGGAGAGGAGAATGAGAAGGAGAAGAGCTGAAAAGAGAAAACCAATACCGGATCCTAAGTTTGGCTCAGAAATAGTAGGTAAGTTTATTAATATTGTTATGCTTCATGGTAAACGTTCCGTAGCAGAGAAGATAGTATACGAGTGTTTAGACCAATTACAAGCAAAGTTAAAGGAAGACCCGTTAAAGATTTTTTTTGAAGCCCTGGATAACGCTCGTCCTCGTATTGAAGTCCGCTCACGGCGTATAGGAGGAGCTACTTATCAAATCCCTATGGAGGTGACTAAAGAAAAAGGCTTTAATACTGCGATGTGTTGGATTCGGGATATGGCGCGGAAGAAGAAAGGTAAGCCTATGTCTCAGAAATTAGCAGAGGAATTTATTAGTGCTTACCGTAAGGAGGGAGCCGTAATCAAAAAGAGAGACGATACTCACAAGATGGCAGAAGCTAACATGGCTTTTGCCCATTTTAAGATTTAAATTTAAGTGGAGCAGGAAATTGAGCTTGATTTTGCTGCAGAAAGATATGAAGAGGAAAATAGAGAAAATTAGAAATATAGGTTTTATTGCCCATATTGATGCCGGTAAAACCACTACTACGGAAAGGGTGCTGTTTTATAGCGGGCGGACACATCGCTTAGGCGAAGTGGATGAAGGTACGACGATTACTGATTGGATGCCGCAAGAGAAGGAGAGAGGTATTACTATTACTTCTGCTTCTACTTATTGTATGTGGCGTGATTACCAGATTAACATTATTGATACACCGGGACATGTTGACTTTACAGCGGAAGTAGAGCGCTCTTTAAAAGTTTTAGACGGAGCAATAGTAATACTCTGTGCCGAAGGAGGAGTGGAGCCTCAATCAGAAACTGTATGGCGTCAGGCTAATCGCTACAATGTCTCGCGTCTGGTTTTTATTAACAAGATGGATAAGATAGGTGCAGATTTCATGGGGGTAGTGGAGCAGATGAGAAAAAAGCTTGCCGCTAACCCTTTAGTCATGCAGCTGCCTATTTATAAAGATGAAGATTTTGTGGGGGTAATTGATTTATTGAAGGAAAAAGCTGTTTTTTATCATGATGACTTAGGAAAAGAGATAGTTTTCGAAGAGATTCCTCCTGAATACAAAGAAGAAGCTAAGAAATACCGCAATATTCTTATAGAGAAGCTGGCGGAATATGACGATACTATTATTGAAAGATTTGTAAATAATCAACCTCTGCCTGAGGCCAAACTAATTGATTCTGTACGCAAGCAAGTTATTCAGAATAATTTAGTGCCGGTTTTTTGTGGCAGCTCTTTAAAGAATAGAGGAATTCAGTTGCTTCTAGATGCAATCTGCCGCTATCTTCCTTCTCCTTTAGATATAGGAGAGGTAGAAGGATTTTCTGCGCAGGAAGAAGTGATAAAACGCAAGATAGATGTAGATTCTCCTTTTTGCGCTCTCTGTTTTAAAGTAATGGTTGACCCTTATGTGGGACGTCTTAATTATACCCGTATTTATTCTGGCAGAATTAGGGCGGGGGAAGAAATTTACAACTCTACCAAAGAAGAGACGGAACGTGTGAGCAAAATTGTGCGTATGCATGCTAACCGTCAGGAGATTATAAAGGAGGCAGTATGTGGAGATATAGTGTGTTTGGTAGGACTTAAGAGTACTACTACAGGTGACACTCTTTGTTTGAAAGGTGATGATATTATCCTGGAGAGAATGCATTTTCCTGAGCCGGTAATATCTCAGGCTATAGAACCCCACTCTAAAAAAGATCAGGAAAAACTTTCTTACGGACTTTCGAAATTAGCAGAGGAAGACCCTACATTTAAAGTGAGCTATAATAAAGAAACAGGCCAGACTCTGGTTTCGGGTATGGGCAAGCTTCATCTGGAGGTAGCCATTGACCGCTTAATTCGAGAATTTAAAGTGGAAGCTAAAATTGGGCGGCCGCAGGTGGCTTATCGTGAGACTATAACAAAAAGGGTTACCAGCCGCGGTAAGTTTATTCAGCAGACGGGAGGTCATGGTCAATACGGAGATGTAGTATTTATGCTTCAACCTATGGAGGAAGATGGGATTAAGTTTGAGAGTAAAATCAAAGGGGGTGCTATTCCCAAAGAGTTTATTCCCGCGATAAAAGAAGGAGTTATGGAAGCCAGCAAAAACGGGCCGTTGGGGGGATTTCCGGTTACTAAAGTGGAAGTTACCCTTATAGATGGTTCTTTTCATGAAGTTGATTCTTCCGAGTTATCTTTTAATATGGCCGCAGCTATGGCTTTTTCAGATGGAGTAAGGAGAGCTTTTCCTGTTCTTTTGGAGCCAGTTATGAAGTTGGAAGTTATTGTGCCTGAAGAATATTTCAGCCAGGTTCTAGCTGACTTGCATGCTAAAAAGGCTAATATTTTATCGATTGAGCCTAAAGATAATGTGAGATTGATAAAAGCAAATATTGCTTTGCGTGAAGTATTCGATTATGCTAATATTTTAAGAAATATAACCCAGGGGCGGGGAACTTATGTAATGGAACCGGCCTTTTATGATAAAGTGGCAGATGAGATAGTGCACAAGATTTTGGAAATCTAAAAGTGGCCGTAAAAGTAAAAGAATAAGGAGGTGAAATTATGGCCAAAGAGAAATTTGTAAGAAATAAGGAGCATGTCAACATCGGTACCATAGGTCACGTTGATCATGGAAAAACTACTCTTACCTCAGCTATCACCAAGATTCTCGCTACTAGAGGCAAAGCGCAAGCTTTGAAATACGAAGATATTGATAAAGCACCGGAGGAAAAAGAAAGGGGCTTGACTATTAATATCACTCATGTGGAGTATGAAACTGATAAGCGCCATTATGCCCATATAGATTGTCCGGGTCATGCTGACTATATTAAGAATATGATTACCGGTGCGGCGCAGATGGACGGGGGAATTTTAGTAGTGGCTGCTACGGACGGACCTATGCCCCAGACACGTGAGCACATACTTTTAGCACGCCAGGTAAACGTACCGGCGATTGTAGTGTTCATCAACAAAGTAGATCAGGTTGATGATGCAGAGCTTATAGATTTGGTTGAAGTAGAGATTCGAGAATTGCTTTCTAAGTACGAGTTTCCGGGTGATAAGATTCCTATTATTAGAGGTTCGGCATTGGAAGCAATGAATTGTGGCTGCGGGAAAGATGATTGTCCCAAATGCAAGCCAATTCTTGATTTGATGAAAGCAGTAGACGAGTATGTTCCTACTCCCAAGCGCGACGTAGATAAACCTTTCTTAATGGCAGCAGAAGATGTATTTTCGATTTCAGGCCGTGGTACGGTAGTAACAGGTAGAATTGAACGAGGAAGAATAAAGACAGGTGAAGAAGTAGAATTGGTGGGTATACATCCTGAGATTAAAAAGACTGTGGTTACAGGAATAGAGATGTTTCGTAAGACTTTAGATGAAGGAATAGCAGGCGATAATGTTGGTTTACTCCTGCGAGGTATAGAGAAGAAAGAGGTAGAAAGAGGCATGGTAATAGCTAAGCCGGGAAGCATCACGCCTCATACTAAATTCAAAGCACAAGTTTATGCTTTAAAGAAAGAAGAGGGAGGTAGACATACTCCTTTCTTCAACGGATACCGGCCCCAATTCTATTTTCGTACTACCGATGTGACCGGTACAGCCAAGCTGCCGGAAGGAGTAGAAATGGTTATGCCGGGAGATAATGTAAATTTGGAAGTAGAGTTGATTCAGCCGGTAGCCTTAGAGAAAGAGCTCCGTTTTGCAATTCGAGAAGGAGGGCGTACCGTAGGGGCAGGCGTAGTGACTGAGATTATAGAATAATTTTGCAATAAATTCTGAGATAAACATTTGCAAAATTTATTATCTATGGTATAAAAAGAAACTCGTTGTAAGTGTAATTTATGCAAAAGATAAGAATTAAGCTGAAAGCGTATGACCATCGGCTTCTGGATAAGTCGGTAGAGGAAATTACTCAGACGATTTCTACTACAGGAGCAAAAATTTCGGGGCCGATACCTCTTCCGACTAAAAAGAAAATTTATACGGTTTTGCGCTCGACTAATATTGATAAAAAATCACGGGAGCAATTTATGTTGGCGGTACATCGGCGGGTACTGGAACTGGAAGAACCTACAGCCAAAACTATAGATGCGCTGAGGAAGCTTAATCTGCCAGCCGGTGTCAATGTAGAGATAAAGCAGCAACAATAATTTAAATTTATGGTAAGAGGTGCTTTTGCCAAGAAACTTGGTATGACGCAGATTTTTACTCCCGAAGGAGAGAATGTAGGGGTAACTGTGTTAGAGGTTATTCCTCAATATGTTTTAGAAATAAGAGAGTATCCGTATAAAAAGACAGCCAGGGTAGGTTTTTTGAAGGGTGATAATCTTCGTCATCAAAAGAAGCCTCAGAAGGGATATTTTGACAGGATTGGTTTGGGTTACTTCCGTAGGGTACGGGAAGTTGAGATCGCGGATGAAAAAGAAGTTGCGGTAGGTAAGGAGATTGGTGTGGAGATATTTGATCGCGGCGAAAAGGTAGACGTCCAGGGAGTAAGTAAAGGTAAAGGGTTTCAGGGAGGAATGCGAAGGCATAATTGGGCTGGTCAACCGAAGACGCATGGCTCGACAACCCATCGTCGCATTGGCTCTAATGGTGCCAGTGCTTACCCTAGCCGCGTGCTGAAAGGTTTCACTATGCCGGGACATATGGGGGCAGAGAAGAAAACTATTAAGAATTTGCAAGTAGTAGAAGTGGATAAGGAGAAAGGTGTTTTATTTGTAAATGGTAGCTGCCCCGGTGCGAGAGGAAGCTTAGTTTTTGTGCGTAAAACAGTATAAAGAGTCGAGATGAAAGTTAAACTTTTGAGTATTCAAGGCGAGGAAAAGGGCGAGATAGAGCTGGATTCTCGAGTGTTTGATGGCAAAGTTAATAGAGATTTGTTAGCCCAGGTAGTGAAAGCTTATATTGCCAACCAGCAGAAAATTCTTACTGCTTCTAGTAAAACGCGGGGCGAAGTAAAAGGTAGTGGCCAGAAGCCTTGGCGCCAGAAGGGCACAGGCAGGGCTAGAGTAGGTGAAAGACGTAATCCTTTATGGCGGGGAGGGGGAGTTGTGTTTGGGCCACATCCTCGAGAGGTTAGCCGGAAGATTCCGAAGAAAATGAAAATTAGAGCCTTGCAGTCAGCGTTAAATGCTAAGCTTAAAGATTCAGAAATAGTCTTTCTGGACAAACTGGAAGTAAATAAACCTAAAACTAAGGTTTTTCATGAAATATTAGGTAATCTTGACCTTAGAAGGAGGTCGCTCTTTGTTGATAGAGCCCTTAGCAGAGAGGCTGTATTAGCTAGCCGCAATATCAAAGATGTAGAATTGAGGCCGGCAGCAGATATTAACGCCTATGAAGTACTGAACTGCCGCAAGTTAGTTGTCACTAAAGAAGGGATTTTATCTTTAGAGGAGAGAATAAAGAAAGCATTATCATGAAAAGTCCTTATCAAATTTTGAAGTCGCCTTTTATAACGGAAAAAACTCAGGCTGAGAATACGCGAGGCCGCTATACTTTCTTAGTATATCCTGATACTAATAAGGTAGAAATCAAAAGAGCGGTAGAGAAGTTATATAAAGTGAGAGTTTTAAAAGTGAATACTATAAACATGAGAGGTAAAAAGAAAAGAGTTAGGTATAAACAGGGATATACTTCCCGGTGGAAGAAAGCCATAGTAAAGTTAGCAGCAGGTCAAAAGATAGAGATAGGTTAAAATGGGTGTAAAAAAGTTAAAACCAGTTACAGCTTCAAGCCGCTTTACAGTTCTGGCAAATTTTGAAGAGATAACTAAAGAAAAACCAGAAAAATCTCTTCTTTTGCCTTTGAAAAAAACCGGAGGGCGTGCTAACAGCGGCAGGATTACGGTAAGAAGAAGAGGAGGAGGACACAAGAGACGCTATAGAGTGGTAGATTTTAAGAGAGATAAATTTGATGTAGAAGCTAAAGTTGTAAGTATTGAGTATGATCCTAACCGCAGTGCCCGTATTGCTTTATTAGAGTATAAGGATGGCGAAAAGCGTTATATTATCTGGCCTAAAGATTTGAAAGTAGGAGATAGAGTAGTAAGTGGCTCTGATTCGCAGGTAGAAATTAAGAACGGCAATGCTATGAAGCTTAAATATATTCCCTTGAGTGTCTTGGTGCATAATGTGGAATTGGAACCGGGTAAAGGAGGAAAGCTGGTACGCAGTGCAGGAAGTTGGGCCCAGGTAATGGGGAAAGACAGGGGCATGGTACATTTAAAGATGCCCTCGGGAGAAATCCGCATGGTTAAAGAAGAGTGCCGGGCTACTATCGGACAGGTAGGTTTTATTGAGAATTCCTCATTGACTTTAGGCAAAGCCGGCCGCCGGCGTTGGCTGGGACGGCGGCCTAAAATAAGAGGTGTAGCTATGAATCCTATTGACCATCCTCATGGCGGCGGAGAAGGGAAAGCTGGTCAGGGCAATCCGCATCCAGTTACGCCTTGGGGCAAGCCTACTAAAGGGGCAAAAACAAGAAAGAAGAAAATGAGTGATAAATTTATTGTGAGGAGAAGAAAGAAATGAGCCGTTCGCTGAAAAAGGGTCCTTTTGTTGATGCTAAACTTTTGAAGAAAGCCCAGGAAGCCAAAAAGAAGGGGATGCGTAATCCTATCAAGACTTGGTCACGGGCTTCTATGGTAGTACCAGAGTTTGTAGGGCTTACTTTTGCTGTACATGATGGTAAAAAACATGTACCTGTTTTTATAACTGAGGCAATGGTAGGGCACAGGCTGGGGGAGTTTGTACCTACGCGTACTTTTCGCCAGCATGGAGGAGTAAAAGCTAAGAAAGCATCCGAAAAGAAATGATTGCGAAAGCTTATATAAAATATTTGAAAGTTTCTCCCAAGAAGGCTAAAAGAATAGTGCCTTTAATTAAAGGAAAGAATGTAGAAGTGGCATTAGGAATTTTGACTTCTTTGAATAAGGGTGCTTCTTTATATTTTCGTAAAGCGCTTAATTCTGCTGTAAGTAATGCGCAACAGAAAGGTGTAGAGAGGAAGGATTTGTATATTTCGCTGGTAAAGGTTGATGCAGGGCCGGCTTTGCGACGTTATCGTGCGGCCACCTTTGGCCGGGCAACGTTAATAAAAAGAAGAACTTCTCATATTAAAGTGGAGTTAGATTTATTAAATAAATAGAGGAAATGGGGCAAAAAGTACATCCTTATATTTTGAGAATCAGGTTTGGCAAAGAGTGGAAATCGCGCTGGTTTACTCAAAAGCGGCGGGAGTTCGCTGCGTTTCTGGAAGAGGATATAAAAATAAGAAAACTGATAAAAGATTTTTATCCCCAGGGTTCTATCGCCCAAATTATTATAGATAGAGTCTCTTCCGAGTCGGTAAGAATAAGAATTCGTACTTCTCGTCCGGGAGTAATCATCGGCCGCAGGGGACAGGGGATAGAGAGGATAAAGTCAGATATTCAATCATTAGTTAAAAGAGAGGTGATTATAGATATTGAGGAAGTAACGGAGCCGGAGAAAGAGGCACAGCTAATTGCTGAGATTATAGCTTTTCAGATTGTAAAACGGGTAAATTACCGGCGCGCCATGAAAAAAGCTATTGCTAATGCGCTAGCTGCGGGCATAGAAGGCATAAAAATACGCTGTTCCGGCCGTCTGCAGGGAGCCGAGATTGCCAGGAGTGAGGTATATAAACAAGGAAAAGTCCCTCTGCAGACATTTCGTTCTGATATAGATTACGGTTACGCCATAGCTAAGACAACGTATGGTACTATTGGAGTTAAGGTGTGGGCTTACCGCGGCGAGAAGCCGCTGGGTTATTATCTAAAAGACACGGGAGAAGACGAGGAGAAGAAATAAATGCCTTTTATTCCTAGTCGTGTAAAATATCGCAAGGCACAGCGAGGCAGAAGAAAAGGATTAGCGGTAGCAGGCTCGCGAGTAAGTTTTGGCGAGTATGGCTTGAGGGCTCTTGAGCCGGCCTGGCTTAAGAATAATCAGCTGGAGACAATTCGTGTAGCTTTAAGCCGGGCTTTGCGCCGAGAGGGAAAATATTGGCTAAGGGTATTCTCGGACAAGCCCATAAGTAAAAAGCCTCAGGAGACGCGCATGGGTAAAGGTAAGGGTGATATAGCTTTCTGGGTAGCAACTATTAGAAGGGGACAGGTTGTTTTTGAAATTGGGGGAGTGCCACGCGAATATGCTCAAGAGATATGTCGCAATATAGCTCATAAGTTATCTTTTCGTACTATGTTTGTTGAAAGGGCCCACTTATGAAAACAAAAGAAATAAGAGTATTAAACAAAGAAGAACTGCTGGATAAGTTAGAGAGCTTGAGAAAAGAGCTGTACGAGCTTAATTTTCAGAAGAAATATAGCAAGCTCGACAAGCCGCATCGTTTTTCTTTAATTAGAAAAGATATAGCGCGAATTCTTACAGTAATACGGGAGAAAGAAAATGAGACAAAGGCGTAGAGTGTTAGAGGGAATAGTAGTTTCAGATAAGATGGACAAAACCATTGTGGTGAAGGTAGAAAGACTTAAGAAGCATCCTCTTTATAAGAAAATCATTAAGGTACATAAGAAGGTAAAAGCTCATGATAAGCAGAATCAGGCTTCAAAGGGAGATTATGTAAGAGTAGTTGAGTCGCGTCCTTATTCAAAAGAGAAACATTTTGTTTTGGCGGAGGTAATAACCAGGGCAGAGAAAAAATGATTTATCTAAGAACCAGGCTCAAAGTAGCAGATAACAGTGGAGCAAAGATTGTTTCGTGCATAGGGGTTATTGGCCGCAAAAATAAGAAATATGCCGATATCGGCGATGTGATAACTGCTAATGTCAAAGAGACTATAGGTAATAGTCCTATTAAGAAGGGCAGCGTAGTGCGGGCGGTAGTGGTAAGGACGCGTTTTCCTATAAAACGTCGGGATGGTGTGGTGGTGAAGTTTGACCATAATGCCTGTGTGATTGTTGATAAGGATGGCAACCCCAGGGGGACAAGGGTTTTTGGGCCAGTAAGTCGTGAAATAAGAGAAAAGTTCTCCAAAATAGTATCATTGGCGCCGGAGGTTGTGTAATGCTGGGGATAAAGAAAGGCGATACAGTAGTGGTAAGGGTAGGCAGGGATAAAGGTGTAAAGGGAAGGGTTTTGCGTGTCTTTCGTAAAGAGGGGCGGGCCATAGTAGAGGGGGCTAATCTGGTGAAGAAACATATGCGGCGGCGTTCCGAGCAGGAAGCGGGCGGTATTATAGAGAAGCCGGCTCCTTTAGCTCTGTCTAATTTAGCTTTGTACTGCAGCAATTGCCGGCGAGGGGTAAGGTTTGGCGTAAAGATAATGAAGGATAATTCCAAGATAAGGATTTGTAAAAGATGTCAGAATCCACTGTAGCGAAAAAGTATATACCTAGATTGCAGGAAAAATACGGGAAGGAAGTCTTGCCGCAATTGAAAAAGGAATTTGGCCATACTAATGATTTGGCGGTGGGACGCTTGTACAAAATAGTAATCAATATGGGAATAGGCGAAGCCACCCAGGATGCTAAAATAATAGAAAAAGCTAAGCAGGAGTTGGCACAGATTACGGGACAGATGCCGCGCATAAACAGAGCCCGCAAGGCAGTATCTAATTTTAAGATTCGCAAGGGTATGGCTATCGGTATAAGTGTGACTTTAAGAAAAAAAATGATGTATGAGTTCTTAGATAGATTTATAAGTATAGCTGTACCGCGCATAAGAGACTTTAGGGGTTTTAGCCGCAGAAGTTTTGACGGGCACGGAAATTACAGTTTAGGTATAAGTGAGCAGACAATTTTCCCCGAAGTGGACATTGATAAAGTAGAACGTACGCAGGGAATGGATATTACGATTTGTACTACGGCTAAATCAGACAAAGAAGCTGAAAGGCTACTTGAACTTTTGGGTTTTCCTTTTAGGAGAAAGTAAACAAGGAGGGAATTTTGGCTACTAAGGCGAGGATAGAGAAATGGAAAAAAGA
>Ga0180301_10001091_pt1 | contig 21240 bp, 21 predicted proteins | sample GuaBasSediGuay16_FD_121797 | JGI IMG/M metagenome (GOLD analysis project Ga0180301, IMG submission 121797) | Subseafloor sediment microbial communities from Guaymas Basin, Gulf of California, Mexico - Guay16, Core 4569-2, 12-15 cm | ecosystem: Environmental > Aquatic > Marine > Hydrothermal...
CGTCCATTAGGGCTAGTAGTTGTGCTACTACTCTTTTTTCTACTTCTCCTGTTACTTCTTCTCTTTTGGGTGCTATTGCGTCTATTTCGTCTATGAATATTATTGCGGGAGCGTTTTCCTCGGCTTCTTTGAATATTTCTCTGAGTCTCTGCTCGCTTTCGCCATAAAACTTGCTCATAATCTCAGGACCATTAATAGCAATAAAGTGGGCTCCACTTTCGGATGCTACTGCTCTAGCGAGAAGGGTTTTTCCCGTGCCAGGTGGACCGTAAAAGAGCACTCCCTTTGGGGGTTCTATTCCAAGTCTCCTAAAAAGCTCCGGATGCTTCAACGGAAGCTCAACCATCTCCCTAATCTTCTGCTTAGCCTCATCCAAATCCCCTATATCCTCGTACGTTACCCTTGGAACCTCCACTTCGAGACCCTTTACCGGCTGAGGTTTAAGTATGATCTCGGTTTCCTCAGTTACACGTACTACACGTGAGGGTCTGGTGGCTGTAACAATAAACTTTAATGCTGTTCCGAGTACTGGGACTAAAATCATATCTCCTCGTGTAAGTGGACGGCTAACCAATTGTCTCCGAATATATGTAGAGAAATTAAAGTCCATGCTATAGAACATGGTTTCCTCTGCTGGCGCTAGGGTGACGCTGATGGCCGGTTTAACATCGGCCTTCCTGACTGTTACGATATCTCCTATAGAGATTCCTGCATTGGCCCTCAACAACCCATCTATCCTTATAATGCCCTTCCCCTCATCCTCTATATATGCTGGCCACACTATCCCCACGGTTGTCCGTTTTCCGGTTATTTCGACTACGTCTCCAGGTGATACATCCAGTTTAGCCATAGTCTCCCTATCTAACCTAACTATTCCTCGCCCTACGTCTCTTTGCTTAGCTTCTGCTACGCGCAACTGTACTTCAGTATGCATATAACATTCCTCCACTAACATACATGGATATAGCTTATACTTTAAGTGTTAATCTGCCACTATTTCTACCACATCTCCATCCTCTAAAATAAAGTTTTTTCCCACTCTAACTGGTGAATGCGGGAGACGTTTACTCCAAACCCTAGCATACTTGAAGTTCTCGTATAATCGTGAATGTATGTTTTTGGCTACCTCTATAACAGTAGCTCCTCTCTCGATTACGAGGGGGCGTGAAGCGATTTCTTTGCTTCCACGTTTCCTCGTATAAACCCTTATAAGATTGAGTTTCTTCAGGAGGAAATCAGCTAACAAATCTTTGAATCCTTCCGGATTTTCAGTTATTTTTGAAAACTCTATTACTGGTATAGTATTCCGACTACAGATATTTTCTATTTTCCTCAGCTCTTCTTTGGAATATTTTTTGTCTTCTGCAAGTAAATCGAAGAATATTATCAATGCAGGCTTTTTGACTAATTCTCCTCCTATGGATTTCTCTATGTCGTCGGGAGTTAAGTCACCTTTTAAGTAAATTTCTGCATGATATACACCGTATTCACGTAACGTTTTCTCAAGTGCTGTTTTTGAGATATTTATAGGTTCTCCCTTGACTTTTATTCCTCCGCTCGCCCTACGTTTAATGCGGGCTAGAGCAGGTTTACTACCAACCCGAATCCTATACCCGTCGAGTAGAGATAATATTTTTTCATATTGCGTTAATGGGTCTCGGGCTGAGACGAAAATAAAAAGTACATCAGCGTTCCGCGCCACTGTCAAGGTTGTCGGGTTAAAGCCTTCTCCTCCTTCTATAAGAGAAGGTGTATCGACAAGCTGTATCATAAGGCCCTTGTGAAGTAACATTGCTGGCTGAGGCTTTTTTGTTTCAAAGGGGGCTATCGATGAATCAGCTTTTATTGAAGTTAAGGTGTTTAGGAGAAGCGTTTTCCCGGTGTTCGGGAAGCCTATCAAAGCGACCTGTACATCTCCCTCCTTCGCCACTAAGGTTTTCTCCCCTTTTCTCCTTTGACGCATTAACCTTTTCTTTTCTATCTCCTCCCTTAGTTTCACAATACGTTTCTTGACGTTTACACGAAGCTTCTCCGTGCCCTTATGTTTAGGAATCAATGACAGGAATTCCTCTAGGGCCTTAAGCTTTTCCTCAGGAGTCCTAGCTGCAACTACTTCTGCCCATTTAGCCCTAGCCTCAGGAGGAAGATTCGTGGGCATTGTATTCACCGGCAATAACTTGTTTTAGTCAGTATCCACCTCTAGTATTCAACATGCATTTTTCACTTTTATTTTATATCGTATACCTAGGAACAATTAATTAACAGACAGGAGTATAACTAGTGGTGTAGGTTTTGAGCGGTAGTAGAAAATCGTTAAAGAAGCCTGAAGAATGGGAGATTGAACGGCTGAAACGGAAGCTGGATTACCAATACTATACGGGTATAGGGGATCTCTTACTGGAACCGGAGATACGGGTTTTGCGTTCTTCCCGTACTGGAAGAATAAGGGAGATATATTTGAATGGAAAACTGTTGGCAGTAGTACGGCTTAAAGATGGACATTTATTAATATCTATCGAGGGAGCTAAAAAAATAGTAAGGAAACTTCCGCCACCCCATTTGAGGGTCGTTGTGTCGGAGGAGGCGGCACCGTTTATTTCTAAAGGTAGATCTGTCTATGCAAAACATGTAATTAAAGTAGATACAAGGTTACGCCCAGGGAACGAGGTGATAATAGTTGACGAAAAAGATAATGTACTAGCAGTTGGACGACTATTTTTATCGCCAAGGGAGATCACGGAGTTTAGAAGAGGTGTAGCAGTGAGGACACGGAAGACGATAAGGTGATCAACGGTTGGTTGCAACCGCATTAACTGTCATGTTTCATCGACATGAATTCCGGACGTCTTTCTTCGATAAATGATGGTTTTGTGTCGAGGTTTCTTTGGTAGAATCTTGTAAACTAGGTTAAATAGCAATAACGTGTAAGAAATATTAAGAGTAAGTGATTAATTTTCATCATTGGAGGGTGTTTGATGAAGCATTTACTAAAAGTGACTGATTTTACTTCAGACTCCATTATTAAGATTCTGGATCTATCTAAACGTTTTAAGGATCAGCGTAAAAAGGGTAGGCGTTACCATAATATACTTGAAGGTAAACATGTACTGTTATATTTCGAGAAGCCTTCCACCAGGACACGTATTTCACTGGAAGTAGCTATACGGGAGTTGGGGGGCAATCCCATTGTGGCAAGACGTGATGAACTGCAATTATCACGAGGCGAGACTTTACACGACACCGCTGAGGTTTTAGGTAGATACATTGATGGAATAGCGGCTAGGGTCTACTTCCACAAGACGTTAGAGGAGTTAGCTAAACACTCGTCCATAAGTGTAATCAACGCCTTAAGCGATCTATTTCATCCACTACAGGCTATAGCGGATGCATTCACAATACGTGAATATTTCGGTAGGTTGAAGGGAATAAAAATAGTTTTTGTAGGCGACGGGGGGAGCAACGTAGCACATTCACTTTTGCTAATATCGGCTATGCTTGGAATGGATATAACCATAGCCTGCCCAGAGAAATATGCGCCAAAAACTTTTGTGATTGAAGAAGCTAATGCTCTAGGTGAAAAAAGCGGATCGGAGATACATGTTATGGAGGATCCGTCTAAGGCTGTAAAAAATGCTGACGTAATTTATACAGATGTATTTGTGAGCATGGGGTTCGAGAGAGAAAGAGAAGAAAGACTAAAAGTTTTTATTCCACGATACCAAGTTACTCGTACACTGCTAAAAAAGGCTGGTAAGAGAGTGGTTTTCATGCATTGCTTACCCGCCCATAGAGGAGAGGAGGTGTTGGCCGAAGTCATAGATGATCCAGCGATATCTCTAGTCTACGAGCAAGCTGAAAACCGTTTACATACGGCGAAAGCCGTTCTAGCATGTTTACTCGGTGATTGGAATGGGATTTAAAGATTTCTTACTCTCGGCTAAAAAAATAATCTTAATAGCTAGAAAGCCCTCGAAAGAACGTTTTCTCACCAGTCTAAAGGCATCGTTCCTAGGATTATTTCTAATAGGATCAATAAGCTTCATAATACAGCTTCTCTCTACGGTACTTACACTAGCGGCAAGGGCCGGTGCCGTACCCACAATACCACGGGAGACCGTAATCTATGTACTTGTTGCAATTATAGTTGTGGTTATGGGTGTAGTGGCCTATGGTAGAAAAGCCGGCTGGTGGTAAAAAGACGGGTGTTTTTTACGCCGTTAGAACGACTGTAGGACAGGAGTATAATGTGGCGTTAATAATAGAGGAGAGAGTCAAAGGAAAAAAGATACCAATATTCTCAATATTAGTAGTGGACGGATTACGTGGCTTCATATTCATAGAGGCTCCCTCGCCATCTTATGTGGATGAAGCCACCAGCGGGCTAAAGTATGTAAAGGGAAGGGTCCCTGGGACTTTAAGATACGAGGACCTGGAACGTTTCATAAAGCCGCTACCCCTTATAGAAGAGGTGGAAGTAGATGACATAGTAGAAGTCGTTCGAGGCCCCTTCAGAGGAATGAGAGGCCGCGTAATACGAGTAAATAAGGCAAAGAGGGAAATAGTTATAGAACTTTTTGAGGCCACATACCCCCTGCCGACAACGGTTGATATAGATGATGTGAGAATACTTGAAAAGGGAGGCCAAGCTACTTAAAAACAGTAAATAAAAAGATGCATGGATGAAGGGCAGACAACCCAAACTAAAATATAATAACCCAGTAAAAGACTTAATGAAAAGCTGGGGTAAAGTAACATATGAGAACTAAAGTAACTAAAGGATCTAGAATTAAACTTACAGGCCCTGCCTCTTTCATGCTTCTCGACGGGGAAGTTGAAGTCCATGGAAGCCCCGTGAAACGAAGAGAGCGTATAGGTGTCCCCGTAGGAAGAACCATAATAATGAACGTTATCGAGGACTCGATTCTTGAAGTAAATCTTGGCGATGGCGGTTCCATCGAGGAGTTTAGTGAAACTAGTTTGCCCTATGAATGGAAGACCGCTGCAGAACAACTAGTGGAGATGGAGAAGCCAGCGACCATATTAATTTTGGGTGGAATCGACGGTGGAAAAAGCGTGTTTGCAAATTACTTGCTAAACTTAGCGTTGAAAAAGGGACTTAAAACCGTGTTGATAGATACCGATTTAGGGCAGTCTGAAATAGGAGCACCCACAACAATCTCAATGACTTCCTTAAGAAAACCATTACCATACCTCAATAAAGCTAGAATGACCACCGGTTTCTTCGTCGGTTCAACCAGCCCCGAAAGACTGACACATAGAGTTTTGATAGGTTTAAAGATGTTGTATGAAGAGGCGTTAAAACAAGACAATGAATTGATAATAATAAATACTGACGGCTGGATCGAAGGGGAGAAGGCGGTGGAATATAAAGTAAGCATGGTTCTACTAGTAAAACCCAATGTAATTGTAGCCATAGAAAGGGAAAGCGAGCTGGAGCCGATAGTAGGGGCATTTGACTATAATCCCTTAATTAACTTGATACGGCTTCCACCTCTACCGGCGGCTAGAAGAAGAAGCCCGAATGAAAGAAGGATTACTAGGCAGGGAATGTACTTGAAGTACTTTGAGAACAGTAAAATTAGAACCTACTCTCTGCTGAAAACCCGTTTTCTCTACACTTCCCTCAGCGGATGTGTGCCCCTATACGGTGAAGAGTTGATGGAGATAAAAAGAAGGTTAGGTGAAAAAGGTGAACAAATTGAGTGGATTGGAAGGAACTCCCAGACTGTGATAATTGTTTCAAAGTCTAGGAGATTTACCCTAAATGAAGAGGAGGAGAGGATTATACGTGAAATCTTAAAGAGCCGGACTATAAGGATCGTGCCGAAGGGATATGAAAGGGGACTGCTCGTCGGGCTTTTAAACGAGAGAGGGCTTTTACAGGGTCTAGGAATCATAACGGAGATAGATTGGAGTAAGGGATTAATACGCATCAAAACACCCTTCGAAGGAAAGGTGCATGCTATAGCTGTAGGAAACATAAAACTTGACGGCAACCTAAATGAAGTAGAAAAGATTAAGGGTTGGGCCTTATAATTACCAGTTAGTGAGCTAAATGTTTAAAAGTCTACGGGATTTCGTGAACTTTTACCACGAAAAAGGGGATGTTGAGGTTCTTACAGAAAAATTCTCCGTAAAGTATGATATTACCCGTAAAGTTCTTGTAAACCATGATAAGAAAATCCTTTTCTTCAAGAACATAGAGGGCTTCACGCTACCTGTACTAGCTGATATTCTAGCTAGTAGAGAACGTTTCCTGGCTGCACTGGAAGCTGGGAAAGACGAAGAAGCGTACTTAAGGCTGATGACTGCGATGAGAAATCCACTCAAGTTAAAGGCTAGAAGCGATGCCCCCTTTCTTGAAGAGAGGTCACTAAGCCTAAGGAGATTACCTGTACCCATCTATTTTAGGAGGGATGGTGGACCCTATATTACTTCTGGAATAGTCATTGCCCGTGATCCGGAGAACGATGAAATACTTAATGCTTCTATTCATAGACTCCAGGTACTAGATGATAGCACCTTAGCTATACGTGTTGTCCCGAGACATCTTTACAATATGATAGAAAAATCATGGCGTTTAGGGAAGGATCTTGAGGTTGGAATAGTTATAGGAGCTCCCCCTGTAGCCTTGATTTGTGCAGCGTGTTCTCCCCCCTATGGTGTGTTTGAGATGGAGGTTGCAAATAGGTTGCTTGATGGAAAACTTGAAGCAACGTTGCTTCCAAACGGACTACCTGTTCCAAGGGAGTCGGAGATAGTCATTCAGGGTAGAATTCCACGGGGAAAATTCCATGATGAGGGACCGTTCGTAGACATTACTGGAACCTATGATGTGGTGAGAAAACAGCCTGTGGTCGAAGTCGAAAACGTTTTTTTAAGGTCTGATGCATGGTTTCACGCCATCGTACCTTCAGGCGATGAACATAAGATTTTAATGGGTTTTGAAAGGGAAGCTAGGATCTGGGATAACGTGAGACGGGTTGTTCCATACGTGAAGGGTGTAAGGTTAACTAAGGGCGGTTGCGGATGGCTACACTGCGTTATATCTATTAAAAAGCAGAGTGAAGGAGATGGGAAAAACGCTATACTTGCAGCTTTCGCTGCCCATCCTTCATTGAAGCTCGTTATAGTAGTTGACGAGGATATCGACATAGATGATCCAAACGATGTGGAGTGGGCTCTAGCAACCCGTTTTCAAGCAGGTGAAGACCTTGTGTTAATAAATAGGGTTCGCGGCTCCAGCCTAGATCCTTCAGCTGACCAAGAAAGCCTATTAACTTCGAAGATGGGATTGGATGCAACTATACCCTTATATAAACCCCGAGACAAATTTGAAAAAGCCACTTTAGGCTAGAAGAAGATTGCTTGTATCCGCATCAATTCCGGCCCTGTTGTCTCCTCTCCAGCGATCACTCCTTTATCGTTTGCAACTATACCTGCCTTTATAAAGGGGCTTCCCCTGTTGACTGTGCCTACATCTGCTGTGACACCAAACAATTGTCCTAGTTCGGCAACCTCTTCGTCGGTTGCAAGAGGATTTACTAGAAGCCCTTTATTGGTTACGACAGCTATGGCTCCCACAAGTACACTTCCCCCAATATCCTTAACAATAACTTCGACATCAAGCACATCTTCAATATTCTTACATGTTTTTTTGTCGAAGAGAGGGCTTACTACAGCAAATTTATCGTTTGCTAGTATGAGGTTTCCTAAGGCGGTAACACGGGCATCTATACGTTCAACTACCAAACCTTTTTCACGTGTAACTTCACTTATGGCTCTCTCTTCCTCCTCTGAAATATGGTATGGTAGGAGAATACCCTTATTGTTTCCTGCAAGAAAGACGCCCGTTAAATTTGTTCCGTAAATCTTCGAGAAGACTACTTCAACTCCTAGGTTTTCCTGTAGGGATGAAACAACCTTCGGATTAACCTCTGATGAAACAACAGCTATTTTATTGTTTGTGTAAATGAAGACGCCTATACTTGAACTTCCAAAAACTCTCAGTTTATCTATCTTCATCAGCTCACCAAGATGATGTAGCTAAGCCAAGTATACTTCGGCCCTTCCTTCTTCTCTGTCTACTTTGACTTTAACCCGAATGTATCTAGGTGGTTTCTCCTTATTTCTACTCCAAATATATTCGTTTACATCGTTCGATATTTTTACATCCTCCACCTTCAGATGCCGTTTAACGAATTCTCTTACTAGACGGACCGCTTTATTAGCTCTCTTGGGTCTGGGAACATAGTACGCTTTCCTTAGGGGTATAACATATGTTCTATATTCTCCTTCAGAGACCTCGTCACTCATTTAAATCACCTGCTATGCTTTAAGCCTACTCCTCCTCCAATGTCTTCTCTTAGGATGCCTTCTAACCTTACCCATAGTTTTTACAACCACCCAAAGAGGGACGGCTCGATTGGATTTCAGGGCGCTGGCTAACCTAAGCTTTTTTCCGAGGGGCTTCGAGCTTGCCATAACCTACACCTCCTTAACGTAGGAACTTAAACTTTATTTCTCTTCTACTACGTCGATCAAGCTCTATTAAAATCTTCTTAAGAACCTCGTCACTTATGGGGGGTCTCAATCTACCAGTCTGAACTAATTGTATGAGTTGAACTGCTAGAGCTTCCGCTAGCTCGGGCTTAATTATCTTCAGGTTTGCAAGTCTTTGGCGGGCTTCATTAGTTAGTATGGAGCGTAGAAGAGCTTCACGTTCAAGCTCCCTTCTTCGCCGTTCCTCTTCTTCTCTCATTTTTTCCTGTAGTTTTCTTTGGTATTCAAGTAGCTTCTTACGCTTTATCATTTCTTCTTCATCGTATTCGTAGCCCGTGCTGACTTCTACCATTTCAGTGTCACCTCACAACTAAACAACTAGATATATATCCATTTACTATACTTTAAATCTTACCACATTAGCGAGGAAGCCCGTATTTCTTCAGCTCAGGGATCTCTTTGACCACTTCCTTAAACACCCTTGTTGCAATCCTATCCATCAGCGACCTGCCTATAGGAGTTAGTGTTCTACCCTTTCTATCAACCTTCATTACTAGCCCAGCTTTCTCCAGTTGCTGCAATATTTTTCTTATGTTCGAGCCACCACCTTTTCTAAAGTGTTTACGTGCCATGCCTAAATCTACTCTACCACCATATGCTGTCCTTAATCGCTCGATGCCAACCGGCCGGCCTCTTACATAGAGTTTTCTCATGATAGATGCGGCACGAATATACCACCAGTCCGAATCCTCCGGTATTCGCTCGGCATGTGCACCGGTTTTAGCGTAGAAAGCCCACTCCGGCGGCTTAACCTCCTCTATGTTTTCTTTTAGGTAATTTGCCAGAGCCTTAATAAACCTATCTGCTGGTACATCGTATACAGTGACCACTTGCCACCCCTTACACCACATTGAAGCAGAAATATATTAAGTTATCTTAGCTTCATTTAAGACACCCTCTAACCGGAGTTCGAAATTTTGGAATCAAGGATCCTCATAGAATGAAATTATTTTTGGAGGCGAAGAAAATTTAAATTTGTATGAAAGATTATATCATATCCTAAAGGTATGGCGGGGGTGCCCGAGCCAGGTCAAAGGGGCAGCCCTGAGGCGGCTGTGGCGTAGGCCTGCGCGGGTTCGAATCCCGCCCCCCGCATTAATGATTTATTTTTATTTTCCCGAGGAATCCCATGGGATTGAGGTTCATCCCTGTTTCAGAACCACCATGCTTGGAATATCCAGTATCTGCATTAATATCGACAATAAAATTTAAAAAATATTAGTTAAGGAGATTTATGGGGCCCGTCGTCTAGTGGTTAGGATAGCGTGGGTTCCGGCGCCCTAAGGCCGCCCTTACGAGGCGGAGGTCCGGGGTTCGAATCCCCGCGGGCCCACTTTATTTAGCCTAGTTCTTAGACTGGTCTACTACATCCTAGAAGGAGTGTCTATTCCTAGGAGGTTTAGGGAGTTTTTTAGAACCGTTGCCACAGTGTATACTAAAAGCAGTCGAGATAAACGTGTAGTTGAAGGCGCTTTCAAGACCGGACATTTCTCATAAAATAAATTAAATGTCTTTGCAACTTCATTGGCATAACCTGCTATAAGATCGGGACGAAGATTGTCGGCGGCTTCGGCAACCTTCTGAGGAAATTCTCCCAGCAAGAGTAGCAGTTTTCTCTCTAGTTGCTCCTTAAACTCTGGTTCGATGTTTTCTATAGATATTTTTGTTGGGTCTAAATCGGCTTTACGTAGTATACTTGTTGCCCTGACATAGGAATATTGTATGAATGGTCCGCTGTTTTGTTCAAAGTCGAAGGCTCTTTCCCAGCTGAAGGTTATTGTCCGTGTAGGAGAGGAGGAGACAAGCATATATTTTAATGCGCCTAAGCCAACCTTCTTCGCTATCTCCTCTGCCTCCTCTTTTCGTATACCAGGGTTGCGTTTATATACCTCGTCGAGCGCCCTAAGTATAGATTCCTTTATAAGATCGTCAGCTGTTATCAATATCCCTTTTCTGCTCGACATCCTGGCTCCAGGCAACCTAACCATTTCATAGGCAAAGTGGTGAAGGTTTTGCGCCTCCTTTCTGTATCCTAGGAGCCAGAGTGCCAGCTTAAGGTAAAGTTGAGGTATTTTCTGGTCGACCCCTACAACGTTTATCACCCTATCGACTCCACATTTAGTGAATTTCCAGACACTATACGCTATATCCCTAACAGTATAAAGTGTGGTTCCATCGGCCCTACAAAGCGTTAACGGAGGTAAATCTAATGTCTCAGGTAAGTTAAAAACTTTTTTAAGACCATAAAATGAGGCGACTTGTTCTCCATTCAAGTAAAGAGCCCCATCCCTTTCCATTAGAAACGGGGTTTTCGATAGATAGTCGATCACCTTTTTGCTTAGACCACTCCATAAAGTTATCTCGCTTTCAAAATCCCAGCTATCAAAATCGATTTTAAGTTGGTTAAGGGTCTCAATGAAGCCTTCCAGGACTATTGAACATACTTCCCTAAATAGTGTTGCGACCTCCTTGTCTCCCTTCTCGAACCTACGGTTCAACTCAACAACTTCTTTTCCGGGATCCTTGATCCTTGAAATAGCATCCAGCAGCCTGTCAAATACCTCTTCGTTCTGGGATCTTAATCTCGAAACATGTATCATTGTTTCATCGATTTCCCTGGTTAGTTTAAGAACCTCCTCCTCAACGTTCCTTCTCTTGGCGTCTTCAAGGCGTCTCCGTTTATCGATAAGTTCGATGAGAGTATGTGTAGATGCGTATACAAAACCTATGAAATGGTCGCCCTTCCTCCAATATTTTCTCCAATCTATTTTCCTTAAAAATTTATATCCGAAGACTGCATAGGCCACTTGTAGACCAACGTCATCAACATAGAAGTGTCTTTTAACACTATGACCTCTCCATTCACATAGTCTTGCGATGGATTCCCCTAGCACAGCGTTCCTTAAGTGGCCTACATGAAGTGGATGTATTGGATTAGCACTGATGTATTCAACTAAAATATTTTCCTTCTCTCTTGCCGGGTTGAAACCGTATTTTTCTTTTAGTCGTGTCACCATGGTGAAAATCAGTTTTCCGTACTCAGAGTAATTTAGCCTTAGGTTCAGGAAACCGTTTTTCTCTGTTGCTCGATTAATTAAAGGCGTTTTTTCGAGGAGGCTTTCAATTATATGGTTGACAAAATGCTCCCTAGGTATCTTGATTCTACGTAGAACTTCATGTAAGGGTACGGCATAGTCTCCGTATTGGGGAGGAGCTCCAGTTAAAACAATATCTTCTGACCTAACCGGTACACCAATATTATTTAGCTCTTCTACTAGTTTAGTCTTAACGTGTTTTTCCAAGGATCCGAAAGGATTATAAGATTCCTCCAGGAGTCCCCACCTAACCAAATTCTCTATCGAAGGGTATTTTAAATCTCTAGTGTTAAGAAAATAGGGGCCCGTAGCTCAGCCAGGATAGAGCGGCGGCCTCCGGAGCCGCAGGTCCCGGGTTCGAATCCCGGCGGGCCCGCTATCCCTAAACATATAATTGCGTTAGTTGTTGACAACCGTGACTTAAATAAATCCCATATCTATTAGGAAATAGAGGTGGCTATGTCAGGGAAAAAGTGTTCGGTTGAAGGATGCGATAAACCAAGCTACAAGACTGTGGCTTTCGTTGATTTCAAGGCTGCAGACTTAAAGCTTGATGTTCAGCCATCTCTGAACAAAGTTCATTTATGTAAGGAACACTATAAAGAATACAAGAAGGCTGTAAAAAAATTAAGGCAGTACGATAGGTGGAGACGATTTAAAATATGAAAGGCGTAAATAAAAACACCAATAATAAGACAAGCGAGGTTTATGGAGAGGAGGTTGAAGAATCAACAATAGTTAGAAACATATATACAGCGGAAGCTCCTAGGGATGCAGGCCCCCTCCTTTTATTGTCTGTGGTTTACTCAGGCGATGTTGGAAAGGCTCTGCTTAAGCTATATGACCCTTCGGCGGGCAAGATCGTCTACTGGTATGATAATACAGGCCATAAACCGTACTGTTTGACTGATGTACCTCCAGAAGAGCTCGCTAGCAACTATACACGAATACTAGAGCATAGGGGCTTCGATCACATAGAGGTTGTGGAGAAATATGATGCATTACTGGATAAAAAGGTGGCTATGACGAAAATCGTGGCGAGAGATCCTTTGTCTATAGGAGGTGCAAGAGACAGTATAAGAAACTTCCTTTTGCGTAGCTGGGAGGCCAAAATAAGGTATCATTTGTGCTACATATATGACAGGGAGCTTATCCCCGGCTTCTTTTATAAGATTGAGGGTGGAAAGCTTAAACCAATGAGTTTTCCGCTTAAAAAGGACTTGAAGGATCTTGCACGTAAACTCTATGGGCACGATGAACTCCTTTTCAAGGAATCCCTTACATGGTTAGCTATAATGAACGCCCCTATACCTGATATTAGACGTATAGCGTTAGACATAGAAGTATATTCTCCTACACCAAATACGATACCCAACCCATCTGAGGCCCTTCAAAAAGTCATTGCCGTAGCATTATCCTCCAGTGATGGAGTTCATAAAGTTCTTCTTCTGGAACGTAAGGATATTAAATCAGAGAAGATTAGGAAAATAAACTCTGCTGAAGTCGTTTACTTTGAGGATGAAAAAGAGCTTATAAAAACAGTCTTCAAGATCATATCCACTTATCCGCTTGTTCTAACCTTCAACGGCGACAACTTTGACTTAAATTATCTCTACCATAGGGCACTGAAACTTGGATTTCGAAGAGAGGAGATTCCAATAGTTCTTGCACGTAATTTCGCGATGGTTATTCCTGGAGTACATATAGATTTATACCGTTTCTTCGAGAACCATGCGATGAGGATCTATGCTTTTAAAAATAAATATCGTGATGCAAGAACCCTAGATGCCATAGCTACAGCGTTGCTGGGGATAGGAAAAATACAGTTAGAGAAGCCCATTACTAAACTCGATTACAGGGAGCTAGCTGAATACTGTTTTAGAGACGCCGACATAACCCTGAAACTAACTACGTTTGGTAATAATCTTTTCATAAAGCTTTTAATCCTCCTTATGCGTATTTCTAAGCTTCCTGCAGAGGATCTTACTCGTTCGGGCGTCTCAAACTGGATTAAAAATATGATATACTTTGAACACCGGAAGAGAGGATATCTAATACCCGAGCCTGAGGATATAAGAAAACTTAAAGGACAAACAACTACTAAAGCAATAATTAAAGGCAAAAAATATCTTGGGGCAATAGTTATAGATCCTCTTCCAGGAATATTCTTTAACGTTGTTGTGGTGGACTTTGCGTCGCTATATCCATCTGTGGTTAAAAAATGGAATTTATCATATGAAACCCTTAACTGTCCCCACGAGGAATGTAAAAGCAATAAAGTTCCAGGCCTACCTTATTGGGTTTGCACTAAAAAACGCGGACTAAGTTCAATGATTATAGGATTCCTCCGCGACTTTAGAGTGGAAATCTATAAACCCTTATCTAAAGACAGCAGGCTAAGTAAAGAGGAGAAGGAAACCTATGAGACGATACAGCTCGCACTTAAAGTCTTTATTAATGCATCTTATGGTGTTTTCGGGGCGGATACCTTCCCGCTTTATTGTCCACCTGTCGCCGAGTCTACTACAGCGCTGGGAAGATACGCTATATCCAATACAATTAGAAAAGCCAATGAAATGGGTTTAGTCGTATTGTACGGTGATACTGATAGTCTATTCCTCTGGAATCCCTCATCAGATAAAGTTAGCGAGCTTCTAAGCTGGGCGCATAATGAGCTTGGAATAGATCTAGATATAGATAAAGAATACCGTTATGTCGCGTTTAGTGGACGTAAGAAAAACTACCTAGGAGTATTAAAGGATAACAGCCTTGACGTAAAAGGTCTGGTTGGCAAAAAGAGACATACACCCGAATTTATTAAAGAACTCTTTAACGAAGTCTCGAAAACGTTGACGGGGGTCTACACTATAGAGGATCTAGAAAAAGCTAAGAACACATTGCGTGAAATAACGAGACAAAGTGTGCTAAAGTTGAGGAGAAGGAAGTATCCACTCGACAAGTTGGCTTTCCGTGTGGCACTTACAAAAGAGCTAACTGAATACACTAAAACCACCCCCCAACACGTTAAGGCGGCGAGACTGCTTCAAAAATATGGCTTCCATATAGAGGCTGGAGAAATAATAAATTTCGTTAAGATCAAGGGGTCGCTTAACGTTAAACCCGTTCAATTAGCAAGAATCGATGAAATAGATTCTGAGAAATACTTCTCGTACATTGAAACAACTCTGCGTCAGGTCTTAGAAGCCATAGGAGTAAACTTCGATGAAATTCTAGGAGAATCCCAGATAGATAGCTTCTTTTAAAGGTCTTACTTCTCCTCTCCAATCCTTTCCTTCAGGTAACTAGCTAGATCCTTCGTTTCCCCTTTACGTTTAACTACGATTCTTGTAGGCAATCTAACTGGATAACCAAGCTCCTGGAAAATATGGAATATTGTGTAGCCGTTAAGGGGCTCCTTTATTCTGCCGTTTAAAACCAGTCTGGCTAGTTCTTCCACAACGTATTTTGCTACTGAAGGGTATTGTCTCATAGCATGTTCAAGGATTTCTTTGGCTTTAGGTGTTAAATATTCTTTGAGAATCTCGTAGGAACTAGTAAAGTCACGTTTTACGGTACTGACTTGTAATTTTTGCTTACTTGTTTCTTTTAGCATTTTCCTTTGCAGTTCTAACAGTTTTCGCATTTTGATTAATTCTTCCTCTTCCATAATGTTCACCTAATATTCGGTTAAACCTTGTTCCAAGTGTAATTAAAGGGGCTATTAGTTCATTAATATGAAAATAAACCGACTCTAAAACTTTTCCTCACATGAAAGTTACTAAAATAAAATGACCACATAAAACCAACTACAATATTATTGTTTTTGGCTTAAGGCCAGATAACAGCCTTGGGGTTCACGGCATGATAGGCTTCCAGCGGTAGATTATTCTGTGTGTAGCGGTATCATCATGTGGGTTCAGCGCTTTGATCCGTCAACATCTTATTGAACAATTAATTTATCCGTTAAATAGCTTTCGGCAGGTCAGCCACGAATAGGTTCTATTTTGAATACAGTTACTTGGTCGCCACCCTTTATGCCATATTTTTCACGGATATTTTTGGGTATGGTAAATTGTCTTGAAGCGGTTAAATAGGTTCTGTTTAACCTAGCGTGTTTTATTTGTATTCTATTCCCTTTGTATTCGATGGATATGTTAGCATAATTATAGTTCTCTAGTTTTAGCTTACGTATAAGTTGGGCGGGGATCAAAACCTGTCCATTAATGTAGACACTTACTTTATATGGCAACTTATTTATTGGTAAACCTTTAACCCCTCTTCTTCCCATGTATGGTCGCCATTATATGTAACTATTCTGCTGAGAGAAAAATATAACCGCTATAAAACATTAAGAATAGGTAGTATATAATGGTCTAGATCCCAACGTAGAGAGGGATAGCCTTGTATTCGAATAAAAGTTCACGTAAAAACACGTTATGTTTGGTAGCTTTGCTTACCATATACATGCTTCTACTTATGAATGTGGGTTTTATTGTTCGAGGGATACAAGCATCCAATACCGCTCGAGTAGAGTTGCTTATCTCTGATAATACGGGAACCCGGGCGCTCTATGACTCTAATTTAAAGACTGGTCCAACAATAAGGATTTTGAATTCGACAAATGGGGCTGGTGAAGAGGTTGCCAGTATTCAGGCAAAACCATATAACAGTACGTTCTCTAAGGCTGTGACAGATTTAACTGTAAATAACACCTATATAATTGAAGTTTATTGGCTTGGAGTTAAAGTATATCATATAGAGCTAAACATAACTTCAACAGATACGCGTATTATTATAGCTAAAACAAATACGACGCTTGTGCAAATCAAGTTATTTGATTCTAGGGGAGTTACTCCACTGGAAAATGCAACAGTTAACATTTATAAACAGTTGTCCCTGCTGGCTAGCTTAACCAGCAATGAGAATGGTGTTGTAGAAGTATTGCTTCCATACGGTACTTACCGTATTGGGGAGATTTACTGGGGGGACATTAACGTCAAGCCAAGTCAGGAAATAAAGGTGGAGGTTGACGCGGAACCCTATGTCCATATATCGATAAACTGTGCCGTATACGATCTGAGAATTGTGGTCAAAAACCTAGCGGGAGAGATCATGATAAGCGGCGTTCAAGCTAAACTGTTTAGGAATGGCGTTCTTCTCAGCCAGTTGTCTCCTACAACCTATGGTGATATTTTCTTTAAACTGCTACCTGTAGGAACATATGTCGTACGGATAGAATTCGACGGAAGCCTAATTAATGAAACAATAGTCTTTCTCGATGAAGATAAGTACATTCAAGTAACAGCTGAGATGTTTCCTCAGGTAACAATCTATATTGTAGATGGAGATAATGTTGTCGTCAAGGATGCTTATTTAAGGAAGATCGGTAGCCAAATTTTAAGTCCGCTTCAGGGACCCGGCCAGTATACATTGCCTAACGTTTTTGTAGGCAAATATGAGTACATCGTCGAATGGCATGGAAAGAACTTCACTGGAAGTATTTCAATCAATAAAACCACAGTCTACCTGAAATTACCATTGTTTTCACTAACCATTGATGTCGCATCGGAAAGTACCTTAAATTTGGCTGAGTTCTCGATTACAGTAACCCATCTGGGGATAAGAGTACTCAACGCATCTCTTAATCAAACCCCCATTAAAGTGAGCAGACTTGAGCCGGGCGTCTACCACTTGACTGTAAAATGGTACGACTACACTATACTCGAGGAGGATTTTACAATACATAATTCAACATTTAAGTTGCTAAGGCTGCCTCTTCACAAACTAAGAATGCGTATAGTGGATTTAAATGACCAGGTCTTAGGTAACGCAAGTTTTTTAATTAAACTCCCCAACGGGACATCACTGTTTTTACAAACAAATGAAGATGGATTCACCGAGACAATATACTTGCCGGAAGCACAGTACTACTGTACAGTCATTTGGAGAGGTGTTGAAGTGTATGAGGAGACGATACTACTAAAAGAAGATTTAATGAAAACTATAAAGACCTCGGTCGGATCCTATATAATCTACTTAAAGGATCTCTGGGGGAACCCTATTCGAGGAGCTAGGGTCTTTGTATACATCATATTATCCAATGGTACAAAGATTTTGATAGGAAACTTCACTTCTGGAGATGGAGGAGAAATCTTGTTGCTACAGATACCGCTTCCCTCAACGCCTACACGGATTTTTCTTATGATAAAGTTTTACGGTAAAGATTTCAGTAAAATGCTACAAATAATAGGCTCCTCGGGGGCATCAACCTACAACATTAATCTAGACGTAGTGGCAGTACTCTTAGGTTATCCGATAAACCTACTAGAAACTGTTATCATTTTGACCATAATTATTTCTATTATTGTAGGGATAATGGTGATTAAACATATTTTAGAGGAAAGGGAAAGCGGGATAGTGATCATAGAAGGCCTTGAGCAGGAGGAGAAGGAAGGGCTGTTGGATAAAATAAGAAGGAAGCTTGGAAGGGAGAAGGAAGAATTTTGAAATCCCGGTTTAATTTACGTCCATTCATAAAAATAAACGAAGAAAACAAAATACCGTTGATAGGCCATATAGCATTTGGAATCATAGATAGAGGTACAAATCTAATACAGGTGCGTCCCAGCACCCACTGCCCCCTATCCTGTATCTTCTGTTCTACGGATGCAGGTCCCTGTTCACGACGCAGAATGGCTGAATATGTTGTGGAGCCAGGGTGGCTGGTTTCATGGTTCAATCAACTTGCCGAATACAAGGGAGTATGGGATATAGAGGCGCATATAGATACGGTGGGGGATCCCTTAGTATACCGTCATCTTCCATCTCTAATAAGACAACTACACATGAACCCTAGGGTAAAAGTAATTTCAATACAAACCCACGGCGCCCTCCTATCCGAAAAAATAATTGATTGTTTAGAGGAGGCTGGTCTTTCACGAATAAATCTCTCGATAGATTCTCTAGATCCAAATCTAGCTAAATATCTCTCTGGAACCCCATGGTATGACATTGAAAAAGTTAAGCAACTAGCCGAGTACATCGTTCAGTGCACTAAGATAGATCTCTTACTTGCACCGGTATGGGTTCCCAGCATAAACGATAAAGACATCCCGGAAATAATCGAGTTTGCCTTAAACATAGGAGCAGGAAAACACTGGCCCCCCTTAGGAATACAGAAATACATTCCACATAAATTCGGTAGAAAACCGAGAAGAGTCAGGCCTTTGAGTTGGAGGAGGTTCTATAAAGCACTTAGAACATGGGAGAGAAAATATGGAATAAAACTGGTGTTGAGACCAGAAGACTTTAACATATATAAGGTTAAACCCCTACCCCCTGTTTTCAAGATAAACGAAAAAGTAGTGGCGGAGATAGTGGGTAGAGGATGGATGAAAGGCGAATGGATAGCACGGGCGAAAAACCGTACAATAACAATAGTAGACGTACCTTTCTCGAATCCTCCAATAGGCAGAAAAATAAGAGTAAAAATAATCCAAAATAAACATAACATTTACTTGGCTAGACTCTACCCTAAACCATGGTGACTATTCTCAATTCCTTAAAACTGATGTTTGATGCGTTTCCTCCGAAGGCTATGTTTCAGGGCAAAGGTCACGGCGTCCGCCAGCTGTCTCTAATCACCATTCATCTCATAGCCCGCTCTTCATCCACCGTGATCACATATATTAAACTAAACTATTCCTTTGAATATTTTGCTAGCAAAACCCTTCTACACCTTGATGGATCTAGAGATTCTATCTTACGATAGGGCAAGTTTTTATCATAGCTGATGGTTATATTACATGTGATGATCCTTGTAAAGTCTGAAGCATGATGACCGCTGGAACTACTGAGCTTTATTGTAATGTATCCCTTATTCATCTAATTTACAGGAAGCATCTGAATTTTTAGTAAATTAGAGATTATAATGAAATTACCACTTACCGTTTGTCTGCTTTAAGATTGAAAGAAATAGATGCATATTGACTCTAGGTGACTGAACCGAGTAGCTCACCCATCTTCTTAAAGATTAAAGATTTAGAGAATAGAGTCGTCGAGAGGTGATACTTGGTAAATGGGCACCGGATTTTTCAGGGCTATAGTCAACGGCTGAAAAGTATTGTTTTAATGCGGTTGATGAATGCTGTTAGTTTATTTTGCCTTTTGAGATGTCTTCCTTTATTTGTTCGAGTTCTTTTTTGCTTATTGAGGAGGCTACTTGCTGGCCGTAGCTTGTGAGTTTTACCTCGTATCCGCTTACCTCTATCATCCAGTAGTTTATTAGTTTCTGTATTGATTTGATCGCCAGGTTGAGGGCATCTCTGTAATATGGTGAGCTGAATTGTATTACATCTTTGAGGAACGATTTAGCCAGGTATTCCTCTGGTTTTTCCTTTCCACTGCTATAGTACACGGCACCAAAATATTCGTGCCAGAGATATGCCAGTATAAATTTCTCCATTTTGGTTAGACCTTCCATCCTCCACACCACTGAGATGTACATTAAAAAACAAAACGAGCTAAAAACTTTTACCTTCTGCTTGGTTTAAAATTATAGTCTAAAAGTACTCCATCGAGGCCTAAGTCCCAGGCTCCTTATGATTTTTCTTAGGCCGTCACGCGTTACTTTTCCGTCGGCGCCGACCACTTCTTCCCTTAATGGGATTATTATAAATCCCTTATAGTAGTTTGTTTTCATGGTTATGTAGAAGAGTTGTATGGCAAATATAAGTAGATTGAGCTGGGAGGGAGTGTACTGTTCTTCGATTTTCAAAGCTTCTTTGTAGGATAGGTTTACGCGTTTCAGTAGGGATTCAAGCAGGCTTTTAGGGTCTTCATCCATAGCATCTAGTATATCCTCTATTGTGAGCCCCTGGTCTCTAAGATAGTCCTTTAATGCCTCTCTTATTGAAATATAGCCTTTGAATTTAAACTCCTTATACCCCATTCCGCATCGTACACAATCTTATTTTAATAAAAATATATTTATGTAGTGTTACTTGGAATAGGTATGAGAGGGGTAGGTTCTTGTCGAACGTGTGTCCGCATTTAAGGCAGGATGATGAGGGAAGATTTAGGTGCGTAGTTCTAGGAAGCATAGTTGATCCAATAGCATTGCCCTGTCTAAGCCGCTATTGGGAATGCCCCTATTACCTTCAAGCTGCTAGAGAAGAGGAGCTAAAAGCCGAAGAAGCGAAACCAGTTACAGAAGTAGTTGAAGAAAAAGAGGTTAGTGAAGAAGCTGAGGAAGTTTCGGTGGTTGAAGCCGCTGAAGCCCTTCCACGCCCAATTCCTGAAATACCTTTAAAGGAGGAGTTGAAGGAATCCATAGAAAACTCTCTTAGAAGCTTTAAACTGCTGGATGAACACTGGAGAAGATACGAGAGTGAGGCTAAAAGAACCCTTGAGGAATGGGCGGAGGTAAAGGAAGAATTGATTGGATACAGTAGGCTACTGAACAATTTAGTGGAGACGATAAAAAACGAGATACATGAGATAGAGGCTAAGAGGGAGCTTGGCTTCCTGGACGTGGAGGAGGCTAATAAGCTGATTTCTAGTC
>Ga0180301_10001092_pt1 | contig 21210 bp, 20 predicted proteins | sample GuaBasSediGuay16_FD_121797 | JGI IMG/M metagenome (GOLD analysis project Ga0180301, IMG submission 121797) | Subseafloor sediment microbial communities from Guaymas Basin, Gulf of California, Mexico - Guay16, Core 4569-2, 12-15 cm | ecosystem: Environmental > Aquatic > Marine > Hydrothermal...
CCCCGCCACAACACTCCTCGGATCATCCACGTACTGCGCAGGGGCCTCGATATCGAAGCTGAGGGCGTATGGGTGAAGAGAGGCAGGGCACCTTACACCGCAAGACTCCACGAAACTCCCGAGGTCCCCCCACTCAACAACCTCTACAGGTTCGAGAGCCACGTTAAGAGCGAAGTCCTCGAAGAGCTGCCTTAGCCTCTCTACCACCCCCCTCTCCTCGCGAGAACCCGTAACCACATCTCCCGGGATGTAGACCTCCTTCGCATATTCGATGACGCTGTGCGGGTCCACGACGCCGTCCCCTCATCACGCATCAGAGGCTTCTTGCTATCATCCCCGCGGTAGAGGGCTGAGGCTATCCCGGGAATTAGGCGTACCGTAAAGCCTCTCTATAACTCTATCCTTAGACCCCAGCGCTCGATCTCAACCACCCCGTTACGCTTAACGACAACAAGCCTCATACCGCGTGGGAACGGCGATGCTGTTAAGAAGTGCCTGGCCCCATGAAGCCTACGCACCCCATGGCTGTCTAACAGGTAGGTGCCCTCAGGAAGTTTTGAGAATGTTTCGCGGAACCACCTGTACATGTTGACGGACAGCTCCAACAGCTACGCCCTCAGCTCCTCACCCGTGCACTACGTCAATTTAACCTCTCCGCGACTCCTACCCTGTATACACACGTTGTATACACACGTTTCTCAGGGGGCACTGCCCACATCTGGGCCTCCTAGGCTTGCAGATCAGCGCCGCTAGGTCTATGATCGCTGTGTTAACGTCAACAAGCAACTCACTAGGAACGCTCTCCGCAATAGCCTTCTCAACAACCTCTTTAACATCACTAAACCTTCCCGTAACCCCCAGAACCCTTGACATCACGCGTACGACGTTGCTATCGACAAAGGGGGTTGGGATTCCGCATACCCTGCTGAGCAGTACTGATGCTATGTAGTCTCCAATACCTGGCACTGCCTTTAGCTTATCTGCGCTGCAGGGAGGTCTACCCCCAAACCTCTTGATGATTACGCATACAGCATGCTTAAGCCTAGAAGCGCGGTTGATGAGGCCCAGCCTCTTGAAGAAGCTCCTGAGATCATCCTCATCCGCCTTGCAGAGCTCTTGAGGCGTGGGATAGCGGCTAAGGAACTCCCTGTAGATCTTTAAAACTGTCTCAGCACGCGTACGCTGCAGCATGATCTCGGCTACGAGGATCTCGTACCAGCCGGCTGTCGATTCCCTCCAGGGAAACCTCCTACCCTGCTCCGCAAACCATCTGAGAAGCTCTTCGTACCACCGCTCAGGAAGAGCTGCTCTCTGCAATACCCTCTCCGCCCTGCGCGAGCTTTTCGTGAAGTATTGTTGCAAGGGCTATGAGGGCTGATGAGAGGGCGTAGTCCGTCGATATAACTATGCCGGGTGCCACATCAAGCACGAGGTCAGCTACCCTAAACACACCTACGGGAACCCCCTCCCGCGCACCAACGAGTATATTCACCTTCTTACCCCTGCGAAGAGCCTTGAGGACCAGCTCCCTAACCTCGCCGGCTACACGAGATATGGGCTCGCCCTCGGGCTCGAAGACTATCATGGGCTCGCCCATATGCATTCTGACGAACTGGTACATGTCCTGGACCAGCACCCTCGTCCTACGAACCCTCCTCCCATAGCTACGCTCCTGCACGGCATACCGAGACTCGATACCTTCGAACAACCCCTTCAGGAACTCGAGGAGCTGCTGCGCATCCACGGGCCCTATAGGCGCCACAACCAGTTCGCTCACCTCAAACGTCTGAACGCTCCTGCCGACCCTCATCCCCATAGTCCTAGCGGCGTCAAGGGGCCCTAGGTAAGGCTCGTGCGCAACCCTAAGCATATGGAAGACCCTGTACATGGGGTACTTGTAGGGCCTCATCTTCTTCGCGAGCTCGCGCCCATCAACCACAGATATGAGTGCAACGTCTTGGAGTATCTCAACTAGGACAACCCTGATAGGGTTGCTTAGATCCACCCTAGCCCCCGTAGCCTCCTGAACCACTGCCCCTACAGCGACGTTAACGTCTATGCTTGTGAAGGAATGCTTACCGCGCCTAGTGGTCTTCACAGCAAAGCTCGAGTCCCCAGGTATCAAGTTCTTCGCTACGTCCCTAGCCGCAGACACGATCTCATCGATAGCAGCACGCGTCTGAGCATGTACAACAACGACCCTCTCCGCCTCAGGAACCCTGGTCTTGATTACCTGGACCGCCTCAGCAGCTCTATCGCCAAGCCCCGCGATCAGAACGATCCCTTGAAAACCATACGGCCTAGGCACAACCCTTGCCTGTGGAAAAAGCTCCTTGAGGTACGAGGCAACCACGTTCTCGAAGCCGAGCCTGCACGTCACCATTATGTCAAAGCGCTCGGTCATCGATGCGGGACCTCATCACCCGTTTCAGCTCCGGGTAATTCCATCTCATCCCGGCTGCCCAACACCATCAAGTTTATGAGTTGCCCCCTAGTATAAGGTTTTAGGCTCTAGTCTACATAGAGTAGGGGCCGTGAGGGGCCAAGTTCATGAGCAGTGCTGAACTAAAGCCAAAGCTAAGCCGTAGGCATTGGGACAAGGCGCTTGAGCAGGAGCTCATCAAGAAGTGGGAGGAGGAGGGGCTGTTCAGGTTCAGGTACGACCCTTCGAAACGTACACTGGTGATCGACACACCACCACCCTATGTCTCAGGAAAGCTCCACATAGGCCAGGCAGCGCACTACGTACAGATCGACATGGTTGCACGCGCCTACCGTATGCTAGGCTACAACGTGCTGTTCCCCTTCTACGCAGACAGAAACGGGCTCCCCGTAGAGGTGTTCGTTGAGCGCACGTACGGTATAAACCCCCACGAAGTGGCCAAGACTCCTGAGGGCAGGGAGCGATTCCTAAAGCTCTGCAAGGAGCACCTCGACAAGGTCGAAAAGGAGTTCGTAAGGGTTCTCAGGAGGCTTGGAGGCTCCTTTGAGTACTGGCCCCAGGGTACGGATAGTGACGAGTACCGTAGAATAACACAGAGAACGTTTATCGAGCTGTGGAAGCGGGGCCTGATCTACGAGTCCGAGAGGCCCGTTATATGGTGCCCGCGCTGCCGCACAACCCTTGCTGAGGCGGAGCTCGAGTACCGAGAAGAGGTTGCGGAGCTCTACTACATCAAGTTCAAGGTTAAGGAGACCGGGGAGGACATAGTAATAGCTACGACTAGGCCCGAGCTCATCCCCGCAATTAGGGTAGTTGGCTACAACCCTGAGGATCAGAGGTACAAGCATCTGAAAGGAAAGACCGCTATCGCGCCCCTGTTCAACATAGAGGTACCCATTATAGAGCACCCAAGCGTTGATAAGGACTTCGGCACGGGCATAATGATGTTCTGCAGCTACGGCGACCAGATCGATGTCAGGGTTCTAAGAGAGCTGGGCATCGAACCCGTGATAGTGATAGATGCCGATGGGAGGATGAAGAGCAACGCAGGGTTCTTAGCAGGCTTAACGGTGAGCGAGGCGCGTAGAAAGATCGTCGAGGTGCTCAAGGAGAAGGGGCTCATAGTTAAGGTAGAGAAGGTTGTTAGACGGGTACCCGTGTGCTGGAGATGTAAGACCCCCGTGGAGTTCATACACATGAAGGAGTTCTTCCTCAAGCAGCTTGCGTACAGGGATGAGCTGCTAGAGATGATCAACAAGATAAAGTTCTACCCGCCGGAGCACAAGCGCAAGTTGATCGACTGGATCAACTCTCTCGCTATGGACTGGCCCATATCGCGCACGAGGTACTACGCTACTGAGGTACCCGTATGGAGGTGCCGCAAGTGCGGAGCGATCCTTGTTCCTGAGCCCGGGCGCTATTACCGTCCATGGAGAGACAAGCCCCCCTGGGACCACTGTCTGAGGTGTGGAGCCCCTGCAGAGTACTTAGAGGGTGAGAGGAGAGTCTTCGACACCTGGTTCGATTCATCGATATCCGTGCTCTACGCGGCTGGGATAACTAAGTATCCACAAGTCTTCAAGGACTGGCTTGAGGGCAAGGCATTCGCGATGAGACCGCAGGGCATCGACATCATCAGGACATGGCTCTACTACACCCTGCTCAGAGTGTACCAGCTGTATAGGCGGCCCGCCTTTGCAATGGTTAGGCTCACGGGCATGGGCCTAGATGAGAAGGGCGAGGCCATGCATAAGAGCAAGGGCAACATCATAGACCCTGATCCTGTTATAGAGAAGTACGGAGCCGATGCCGTTAGGTTCTGGTCGGCGGCTGCATCGAAGCTGGGTAGTGACTACCGATATCAGGAGCAGGTGGTTCGCACGGGGCTTCTCTTCGCCAACAAGCTGTGGAACATAGCGAGGTTCGTATCCTCATTCCCCCAGGTCGAGAACCCGACGCGCATCACCGAGGTAGACCTAGCACTGCTTAGCAAGCTCGCCGACCTGGTAGATAGGTGTAGGAGGGCTTATGAGAAGCTGGACGTCTACGAACCCGTGCACTCGATCTACGACTTCGCGTGGAACGTCTTCGCATCGCACTACATAGAGCTGGTCAAGAACAGGGCGTACAACCGCAACAACGAGTTCAGCAGGGAGGAGCAGGAAAGCGCCTGGTACACTCTCCACACAGCGCTCCGCGCAATACTGCTGCTCCTCGCACCCATAATGCCCTTCGTAACTGATTACATATGGCGCGAGCTTTACAGCTCGGGCAAGTCTATACATACAGAGCTCTTCCCACAGGTGGAGGAGCTGTGGAGGAAGGGGCGTGGAGAGCTCTTCGACAAGGTCATGAAGCTCAACAGCGCTGTGTGGAGCTATAAGAAGTCCCGCAACATGGGACTAGGGGCCAGGCTCAATGCTGTGCTCTACATACCGCCTGAGCTAGAGCCCTTCGCAAAGGACCTGAAGTCCATGCACCGCGTAGAGAGGGTTGTGGTGCTGAGAGATGAGGTGCCTAGCAACGCGATCAAGCTTATAGAAGGCGTATACCTACTACCACTAGAGAGCCGATGAGGACGCTATGGCTTCTGAACATGTGATGAGGGCCTGTGTTCCCGAGGTCCCAATACCATGGGCTCGTTTTCCGTAGAGTACAGGTTGAGTGTGTACGCATCTATAGACCCCGACCAGGGCTTCGTCGCCGCCCTCAGAACCTTCCGCGAGTGCGGCGCCGAGAGGCTCTACAGCGATAGCACGCTGCTAAGCATCAAGGCCGAGTTCTCGGGAAGCCCTAATGATATCCGAAGGTATGCCGAGTGCATAGCGGGGGTCAGGGGCAGTTGCGGCGCCGATCTGAGAGCCGTTGTGGGTATCGGAGGCCTAAGCGTTGCCATACGCTGCGGCTTCTCACGGGGCCCTAAGCAGCTGTATGGACGCGAGATCGCCTACAGAGGCGTAGGCGGGGTCCACATAGTGATAGAGCCTGCAAAAGCGGGGAAGATCTATGTGGCACGGGTGTACCGCGTAAGGCTTCTCACACCGCCCCTCCAGCCATCCATGTACATGATCTACAGCAGGCTCACAGAGCTTCCGAAACGGGTATCCGAAACACTCTCACTACTCGAAAAAGAGTTGTTGGCGCTGCGAAGATGTGTTGAGGAAGCGGGGTCTAAGCAAGGGCTATACTCAGCTCCACGATAACCTGATTAACGTAGTCTACAGCTGCGTACCTTAGACCGCTCATGTCGATGTGCCTCGTAATAACTATGGGAAGAGCGCCTGTAGCCACACCCTGGCGTAGCAGCGCTGAGACCGCGCGGGCGAACGACTCCTCATCCCTAACCTCTATCCTTATACAAGTTGTGCAGTCCGCCCTTCCATTAACAACTACGAGGGGCTCTGAGAGGCCGAGCTCCTCTACAACGCTGTTCAGTAGATCCGAGAGTTTCTTCTCCAGCGCTTCGATACGCTCCTTCACACGTTCACCCGAGTACATTACGCTGCGAAGAGTATATAACGGGAGATGTGCAGCTCGCACTACGCGTATCCGCAGCGGTGGTGTGTATTGGTTATTGTATCACCAACGCTCATCTACAAACACGTATCTGAAAACCCCCTACTCTCACACGCCTTTGAGCTTCTTGAGAAGGATGAGGAGGTCCAGGAGCTGATAAGGATGAGCAACGTCATGGCCGTTACCAGGCTCATGTATAACGACCACGGGCTTGTGCACGCACGGATAGTAAGCGGGACCTCGCTAGAGCTTTTCGAGATGCTTGTTAAGCACGGTGTAGAGCCCACGACTATACGCGACGGAACAGCCCATAGCCTTGACGAGGCTAGGCTCGTGGTTCTGCTAGCAGCGTACCTACACGACATCGGCAATGCGGTCCACAGGACTCTTCACGAGTACGTCGGTGCCTTACTAGCCAAGGATATCTTGGATAGGTTATTGCCACGGGTACTGCCCAACCACCCAAGGAAGAGGATCGTTGCCCTACGCCAGGAGGTTATGCACGCAATCTTCGCAACCGAGTACAACGCCCAGTGCCTAACGATAGAAGCAGGCGTTGTGAAGGTAAGCGATGGTCTGGACATGTCCGAGGGGAGGGCGCGCGTTCCTTACCGGATGGGTAAGCGGGATATGCATGCTGTTTCAGCACTTAGCATAAGGCGGGTGGAGCTGGGCAGGGGAAGCGAGCGCCCCATCAGGATCACGGTTTACATGGATGAGCTGGCGGGGCTCTTTCAGCTCGAGGAGGTGTTGAGCCCTAAGATAAGGACCAGCGGGCTCGAGAACTACATAGAGATCTACGTGGAGACGCCACGGGAGAGGAGGAGGTACATGCCTAAGTAGGTCTGCTCAGCCCCGTACCAGCCTAGCTATGAAGAATCCCTCACACTCATCCACATGGGGATATGTCCTCCTAACCCTATTCCATATAGGGTATAACTTGTAGCCCCGGGACGCATCTATCCTCGGATCCTCCAGCACATGGCTATCAGCCTCGCTAAGAACCTTGGAGACCACCTCTTCACCCTCCTCGGGAAATATTGAGCATGTTGCATAGACCACGCGTTCAGATACGGGCAGGGCATTCTGCAGCATTAGTCTCTGCGTATGTGAGAACTTCCTCACACGGTCTTGGTCCTGAAGGAAGAGTTTTATCGAGGGGTCTTTAGGAATGGCGCCGCTACTACTGCAGGGAGCATCTACGAGTGCCGCATGCGCAGCGCCACGGGGTCTAAAGACGCGGGTGTCGGCAAGCACAAGCTCTACGCGGGATATGTCAACACCGTACTTCTTCAGCAGCGCCTTCATCGACTGGAGCCTCTTAGGCGAGAGATCCATGGCTACGACGCGGGCCCTATTCTCGGTTAGCTGCATTATGAGAGAGGTCTTTATCCCCGGAGCCGCGGCGAAGTCGTATATCAGCTCACCCCGATCGGGCTCGAGAGCCAGTACGGTGAAGACGCTTGCCTTATCCTGGATAATGACCTTTCCTTCGCGGAAGAGCCTTGTGTTCCTAACAGGTCTCTGAGACTCGATAACCCTTAGCAGGAACGGTACACGCTTGACGGGAGCTACCCTAACACCTTCACTTTCAAGCTCCTTAACAGCCTTATCAACGTCCATAAGCAGCGTGTTGACCCGGAGCCACATAACCCTACGGTCTAGAGCCTCCAGCATCTTATAGGACTCGTCCTCTCCTAGAAGCCTCGACACCTTCTCATACACCCAGCGGGGATAGCCGAGGGAGATCCAAGGCTCTGAGACCAGGATCTCGTTGAATCTCTTAAGCTCGGGAAACATCCTCTCTAGACTCCTACGCATACGTGATGTGAACCTTAGCCCCAGCTCACGACTCGCTAAGTAGAGGTAGAGCCTTGCCAAGAACCTGCGCGAAGTACCCCTTCTTCCACATACCTTTAGAACCTCGTAGAGTGATACCACCCTCCTCAGAAAGCCCTCGGCAATCCTATGCACCTCCTCACGCGTGAAGTTCCGGGTGGAGCACTTAACCCTTCTACATACCCTGGTAAAGGCCCGATCAAGCGATATCTTACGCGTCTCAACCTCGTACAGCACATTCGCTAGTACGTTTGCGAGGGCGTCTACCTCCATCACCACACCGCACCGCCTACTAGACCCGCGCTGCGCTCAGAGAATGTATGTTTTGTGGTGCCGCGGCCGGGATTTGAACCCGGGTCACGGGCTCGAAAGGCCCGCATACTTGACCGGGCTATACTACCGCGGCGCCTTTTCTGATAACTACGCCAACGGGACTTTAAGCCTTGTTAACCCTTCGCTTAACGAGTGCCGCAAGCTTAGCAATGGCATCCGGATCTAGGAGCCTCTCTAGACCAAGCATCCTCACAGCTTCATCAACGCTCCTGCCTCTACTTACCAGCTGCTCAACGGTCTCACAGATCTCCCATGGGAAAACGACCCACGCATCGGTCTCAGCCACGTAGTAGTCCGGCATAACTATGGATCTCCTCTTGAAGAATAGCGTCGCTGTTTTAACCTCACGTGCCCCATACAGCCCCACGATATCAGATACCAGCTGCAGGGTCCTACCGCTATCCGCCACATCATCCACTACGAGAACCCTCTTATCCCTAACATCTATCTGCAGGGGCTGCGTGATCACGGGCCTCTCCGACCTCTCGCCTAGACCCCGGTAGAACTTTACTTCTATAGTTCCTAGTAGAGGCGAGCCGAGAGCATCCTCCACTATCTTAGCTATAGTGTAACCTCCGCGTAGAACAGCTACTATAGCCTCGGGAAACCAGTTGTCACTAGCTATCCTCGACGCAAGACCCAGCGACATCCTCATAACGTCGTTCCAGCTAAGTACTAGGAACCTCATAGCGGGTCCGGCGATGATTGCTCAAAACGGCTTTAAAGGTCTTACATACCCCCTGCACTCAGCTGTACCAACAGATACATAGGTGTGCTCATCACTCTCCTGCAGAAGGCCACTCACCTCAACCTCACCCCCCTCCCACAGAACAGGTATGAAGGAGGCGTCGTAGAGCCTCACGATAACCTCACCGCTGCCCATGCTCAACGTTGCGTAGGCTGGGTAGTACAGGGAGGTGCACTGGCGAGGCTCCGCAAACCCTCTGACCACTACACATCCTCTATTCCTTACCGGCGGAGCCCTCCTAACAGCACTGGGATCCACAGGCACCAACGAAACAAGCCTACCTCTCCACCTAAACCTCTTCCACTTCCTATAAAGAGCTCTTGCAAGCTCTAGCGGAACCCTGCTAGACCTCGCGATCCTACGCGCCCTAAGCTCCTTCTCCTCAGGACTGAGCTCCTCAACAACATCGCTACTCATTAGGAAGTCTACGACATTTGATGCCGCATCGCACCCGTAGACTGTTATGTCTATGTCCGAGATCTTGGGGTTGTGTATCGATGGGAGTATGGAGCCTGTTACCCCAAATGCTGATACGCTTACGGAGGCACCATCAGCTATAACCGTCACGAGTTCAAGGGCATCCCTCTCAAGCTCATCGCCTACAGACCTCACGATCCTCACAAGCGCTTCGCGGCCACGGTAATGAACTGCAACATCATGGCGGGGCACGTAGGGCATCGAACCGCCGTAGAAGTGGTCATAGCACCACTTCTGCCCACTAACATTCCTCACAGAATCCACGGAGTACTCCGGCAGCACCCTTTCATAACATACCCCAGCCCTACACCAGTGCGTAGTATAAGACACGGGTATGTACTTCAGGTAGGCATAGACCCTACCAAAAGGATGGTAGTTCCCGAATACTACATAAAGTCTGCCGTACCTGTCCACCACCACATCGTGATCGAGGAAGGCATCGGCACCGTCCAAGGACCAGCTACCTATTATAGCTTAACTAGGCGAGGCTAGAAGAGTAGTTTACGGTGTCTACTTTGAGCACGGGGAGAGGACCCAGCAGGAATAGTGAGAGGATAGTGCTGGGTAACAGACCGCTTAGGAATTACCTGCTAGATGTTGTACTTGCACTCAACCGCGGCGTGGACAACGTAGAGATCTTGGGCAAGGGACGCCACATAAGCCGTGCAGTAGCGCTGTACAACCTGCTGCATGGAAGGTTAGGAGACTCGCTCCATTTGGACAAGGTCGAGATCGGGAGCGTTCACGAGAAGGGGAGGAGGATTTCATACATAAGGATCGTTGTTAGCAGAAGAATAATCTAGACTCTTAGCCCAGCACCTCCACCTCCCCGCTGCGGATAGGCATCCCCGCCCCCAGCATAACCCTGCTAACCATGCTCCTCACCTCCTCAAGAGCCTCTTCAAAGCCCTTAGAGCCCTTCTCAACAATATCGACAAGCTCCTCCAGCCTGCGCGTAGCGTCCTCGCCTACCAGCTCTAGGAACTGCGACTTGATCACCTCGGCCACATCGAGCCCAAGCCTCGTTGGTATCAACGCCTTCCTCTTCTTGCTAAGCACCACGTAACCGTGCCTAACGTTGTTCTCTATGGCCTTGGCGTAGGTGCTAGGCCTCCCTATGCGCTTTGCCTTCATCATCGATATTATGTCCGCTGACGTGTATAGCCTCACACGCGACCCGCGCCTGATCTCGATCTTCTGAGGACGTATAACACCTCTCGATAGGATCTGCTTGAGCACGGGTACTAGGCGTGGCGGGTAGATAGTAGCGAAGCCCTCGCTCACGACCTCGATAGCCTCCTCCACCTCAACGTCGTACGGGCCAACCTCTAGCAAGGCCTTCAGGTACCTTATCTTGGAGGGCCTCATCTGGCTGGCTATGAACCTCCTGAATATGAGGTCGTAGAGCCTTAGGTGAAGCTCGCTTATGTTTGTTAGTATGCCCAGCTCTCCCCTGAAGAACTTCTGCCTAAGCTCTTCAGCATCAACGGGTGCTGTAGGTCTTATAGCTTCATGCGCCCCCTCTCCACCTGCACCCCAAAGCCTAGGTACGAAGCTCTCCTCGTTTAGCCTCCTTGATATGTAGTGCTTAGCTATCTCCAGCGCTACGGGCGAGAGCCTATGGCTATCGGTCCTATGGTACGTTATGAAACCGCTTTCGAAGAGCTGCTGAGCGAGCTTCATAGTGAGCACGGCGGTGTACCTAAGCCTTCTGCTGGCCTCTATCAGCAGGTCATCTGTTGAGAATGGCGGTGGCGGGTTAACCTCCCTAACCAGCTCCTCAAGCTTCTTGACAGCTATACCCTTCTCTACAATGTCCTTGGAGAGCCTCTCGGCCTCCTCACGGCTCTTGACAAAGACCCTAACCCTATAGCCTCCAAGGTCTACAATCACCCAGTAGCCCTTGGAGTACTGGAACTCCCTATAGCGGTCCGCAACCCATAGAAGTACTGGTGACTGAACCCTACCAGCCCCTAACCATCGCTTCCCAAACCTGGTTTGAAGCCATCCACTGATCTCAAAACCGACCCACCTATCATCAACCCTCCTAACGATCTGCGCCATAACCCTCCTCAAGTCTATACCCCTCGGAGACTCCAGTGCCTTGAGAATAGCCCTCCTCGTAACCTCGTGGAACTCGATGCGCAGAATCCTGCTGTTGAAAGGCCTCAGCAGCGCGTACAGGTCAAAGGCTATCTTCTCACCCTCAGCATCGGGGTCCGTAGCTATGTAGACTCGATCAACCTCTTGCGCAAGCTTCTTAAGGGCGTTCACTATATGGAGGCTGCTCACTATGTTCGTCGAACCGCAGTAGGGACACTTATCGTAGAGTCCTACGAACTGCCTCTTACACGCCCTACACCTCGCTATGAAATCGTAGACAGGGACATAGCCCCTCTCAACCCTAACACCGTGGAACCCGTCATCCACCACGAGGTCCGTGACGTGCCCTAGAGAAGCGGCTATACTAGCTACCAACACCTCACCATTGGGTATGGGGATAACAGCTTCGTATACCGGGACCTCACCAACATATCTACGCGCCGATTTCCCAAACATGGAAGCTATGGTGCGCGCCTTTGTGGGGGACTCAACGACTATAAGGGCTGTCACTATTCTATCGCTAACAGGCTCCTCGGAACCCTCTTCACGAGACCTCGCAACCTGGGCTGCAACCTCGTTAAGGTCCACCTCTTCGAGTCTGCGGAACTCTAGCTCGGGTACGAGGTTCTTTAGCCGTTTCTCAAGGAGTACTAGCAGATCATGGTCGTCAGCAACTATGAGTGAGAAACCAACGGTCTTCCTCCCCTTAAGCAGTCTTGATGATCTTCCGCTGGCCTGGATATAGGTGTAGGGATCGGGTCTGTAGACATAGATATCGCGTCCTTTACGTGTTATCACGGCTGTTGGCAGCACTATCTTGCCCTCACTCGCCACAATCTCCCCTACACGTTCCCTTACCCAGCTCTTGATCTCTAGAAGCTTTGCAACAACTTCGCTGAGCTTCTCATCGCAGTCCCTGCAGCCCTGGGCAAGAGCCTTTCTCAACAGGTTTAGGTAGGCGAGGGAGCTCTTCTTAAGTATGCCAACCACGAAGTCCACGTAGCCGCTACTGGTAATACCTCTTCTGCTTAGGTACTCTAGGAGCACGTAGAGGAACCGCACGCTATTGAGGGCGTTCTCGAGCCTGACCCCTGAGCGGGGCACACCGATGAAGATCGTGAACCTGACCCTTAGGGGCTCGTCTATCCCCCTTACCAGTATGCCGTAATAGCTTGCCGACCCCACAAGTACGTCCACCTCACCACGCCTAAACTTATCAAAGGCCTTGCTGCCCGACCTAACGAGCTCCGCCCTAACTCCCTTAGAGAGAAGCTTTGACACCACAGCCTTCGGTTCGTACCCTCTAGCAACGAATACTATTCCGCTACCCAGCAGCTTTATGACAGAGACTACATGCTCAAGCCATTCACCCCCCTCATCCATGTGTATGTAGGTGTCCACAACCCTCCTCCAGTACTCAAACACTGCCCCGCCTTCAAACCCCAGGAGCTCGCGCAGCACCTTAGACTTCACACCACCGCTGCGCCCAGTAGCAGACGCCACTACTAACTGGCGCTTCTTCTCAACGGATATCATCTTGAGCCTCGCACGCAGCTCCTCGATAACAGCCTCGAGCTCCCGAGCCCTCTCCTCGCGCCCAGCAAGCATAGATACCACTAGCTCCTGCTTCGCCTTCACAAGCTCGTAGGCAAGCCTAATCTCCTCCTCTGTGAATCCCAGAAGCATGAGTATCCTATCAACATTCTTCGAATTCCTAAGCACAGCATCTAGATCGTCAGCAACTATAAGCTGGAACCCCATTTTCTGCAGCATGCCGAAGTTCCGTACCAAGAAGCCTGCCGAGGTCACTAGTACGTCGAAGTCTCCGCGCGAGATCCTCTCCTTTACCGCGCTGGATCTGCTGGTTCCGGAAACGTACACTACTATCCTTAGCTCCTTACCGTAGTAGCGTCTCAACTTATCGTAGAACTCCCCGAGACGACGGCTGAACTGCAGGGCTATCTCACGCGTTGGTGCTAATACGTAGACCCTCCAGCCGTAGTTAAGCGCGCGGTAAAGGACGTAAACGGCAAGCAGCGTTGATTTCCCAACACCTGTAGGCGCCACCATTGCGAAGCTCTCTCCTGATAGGAGCCTCTTCATCCAGGCCCTCTGTAGAGACCATGGCTTGAAACCTGTTGCTTTGGTGAAGAACTCCTCAAGCTCTTCAAGCTCTTTAGCGTACGCCCGCATGAATGTGTGAGCAGCTGCGCTCGCTTCCTCGCAGCGCCTACATGGCAACCCCTTTAAGATCCTCTCAGCCTCTATCTCCCCACCGCAGTAGGGACAGCCATGCCTGTAGATCACCGGTATCATTACCCAACTACCATTTACACATCTCTTGATAGCAATATGGATGAGTTGATAAGCCCGGGGGCGCATCGAGCCCGATTGCAACTCCTTGATATAAGCTTTTATTGGAGCCCCTACTAAGGTGAAACACGCTACAAACGCTAGAACGCGCCGAGGTGCTGTGCATGTCCCAGGTTCCGGGCGCCGCAAACGTCGTCCTAGTAGGTAAGAAGCCCGTAATGAACTATGTGCTAGCCGTATTAACACTGCTGAACCAGGGCGTAAACGAGATAGTGATAAAGGCGCGTGGAAGAGCCATCAGCAAGGCGGTTGACACAGTCGAGATAGTGAGGAACAGGTTCCTACCCGGGAAGGTCGAGGTAAAGGAGATCAAGATCGGGAGCCAGACCATCACAAGCCAGGACGGTAGGCAGAGCAGGGTATCCACGATAGAGATAACCATAGAGAAGAAGGAGTAAGGGCCTAGGGTACACGGTGACGGTATTAAAAGGTTTTTTGAGGGAGGTGACGGCTAGACAGCACCGGTGTCGTGCGCAGCCCCTTCGCCGCTGGAAACGCACTCTATACGCACGACCCCCCGCTTAACCGCACTACGGTTAACCGGGAATAGTGAGCAGTACTCTTCTGGCATCAATACCCTAATGAAGCCCCCATCGATAGCCACACGGGCCTCTATATGGTTTGAGCGTAGATTCCTGCGGATCCTTTCGGCCATGTATTCTAGGAGGAGATTGCGTAGCGCATCTTCAAGGGGTAGTATCCTCAGCCTAACACCGCTGAGCTCTACAAAGCCCTTCTTTGATAGTCTCTTCAAGATCTTCCGGGCGACGCGCTTAGGCATCATGACCCTTAGTAACGCAATAGCGTCACCTAGGTTAACCTCAGCACCCTCACCGAGCAAAGTCTTCAGCACAAGGTATGCTGCTGCCTCCCGCTTAGAGAGCCATACCACGGGTAGCGCCCTCAGCTGCCTGGTTACACATCACCCCATCAGCTCTTACGAGGATCATCACCGGTATTTAAGCCCCAATCCATAACTGAGGCACCTGGTTGAAATAGCTTTGAGGTTCAGAGAGGGCTGCCGAGTTATTCCGCTAGAAGAGCTCCTGCTTCGCAGCGATACCGTTAGAAAGGTCGTTGAGCTATCGGCGGAGATACCTGTATATATCCTGACGAGCCCAGCGGTTATACGCGTAAGGCGGTCAAGGGGGCTTACATCTCTTGCACTAGCACCGCTAAGCGCGGTTATCTGCGGAGAAGCACAGCTTCAAGGCATTGAGATCGCAGAGGAGACGTGGCTCGATGTTAGGGTTGTTGTGCCATTCTCCCTGAACCCCCACGCCGCAGCGTGCTACGAACAGGTCTTAGGTATTGAGCCCCGTGTTAACAAAGATCTTGGCTCCGCATGCGCACGGGCAAGGTGCGAATCGCTATCTGAACTGATCAGGCACATAGACTCCGCAAGGAGTCTCGGTAAGGGAATAACATTCTTTAATGGTGACCGCGAAGCTAGGGATGTTCTACTCGTAAGTGCTGTTCATCCGTTGGCAGCGGCTATTAAGGCTGTGCTCCACCGCGATATACCTGTTCCGTGGCGGGTGTGCAGCTCTATTAGAAAACCCCTTCCCCCATGGGTAGAGCCGATAGCGGTTAGCTCGGAGGGCTGCCTATCTATAGGAGAGGTTCTTGAGGGTGCAGTTATCGTTCCGGAAACCCTTATCACGAACCCTATAGGTCGCCTAGCGGCGCTCTACTCGTTAAGTGTGGACACTTCCTCAGCTAGCGGTAGGGTCTATATATCCATCCTCAAAAACCGCCTTTAGAAGCTGTTTCCTCCTCCTAGCCTCAGCCTCCTCAAAAGTATTCTTAACCACAACCTCGTAGAGCCTCGCCTCTTTACCCGGTGCCGGGCGTAGAAGCCTGCCGAGCCTCTGTATGAACTGCCTTCTAGATCCCGTACCCGCAACTATTATACCCACATTGGCGTCAGGTATGTCAAGACCCTCATCACCAACCGTTGTCACTACAAGCACCCTCGTCAGCCCCTCCCTGAACTGCTCTAGCCTTCGCCTTCTCGTCTCTTCATCGAGCTCCCCAGTGACAACGACAGCTCCTAAGTACTCCCCGAGTTTGTAGGCCTGGTCGAGGTACTGGGTGAAAACTATGATCTTGCTCCCTCGAGCAACCTCCCTCTCCACAATGCTCTTAACAGCCTCATACTTAGACCTGGAGTTGTGCACAAGCTGCCTGATCTCGTTATGGATCCTCACTGCTTTAACCGCCTCCTCAACACCTCTTCGCGCAGCGGCTAGGACATCCTCGAACGGTGCATAGCCTACCAGCGACCTGTACGCGGCTACCAGCTCCCTGTACTTCCTCTCCTCTTCAGGCGTAAGCCTCACCTTAACTGTCACGATCCTAAAGGGTGCTAGGTAGCCCATCTCGGTAAGCTCCTTAGGACTCTTCGAGTACACAACGCCACCCATAAGCGGGAAGAGCTCGCGATGCCTACCATCCTCCCTAACGACAGTTGCCGAGAGCCCCATTCTCATAGGGGCAACAGCATTCATCGCGATGTACCGGAACTTGTCCGCTGGCAGGTGATGTACCTCATCTATAACCAGGAATGAGAAGTAGGGCGATAGCTTGTCTATGTACCTATACGCTGATTGATAAGTCGTGACGGTTACCGGGGCTATTCTCTTGTCGCCTGAGTAGAACAAACCTATAGAGGTTCTCGGAATATCAGTGAACTTGGCTATCTGATCAACCCATTGAAACATCTGCTCCTTAGTGAACGCGACTATAAGCGTTCTGACCCCGAGCATCGTGAGCGCCGCGATGGCTATGATGGTCTTGCCACTCCCCGTGGGCAGGGCTATGACGCCGCGGTACTTATTGGACGCCCACGCCTGCAATGCTTCACGCTGGTAATCCCGAAGCTGCCCTAGGAAATGGGGCTTTATGGGGAGCTCTGCACGAGGCTCAATACCGGTTTCGTTAATGACCTCAACCCCCCTCCTCTCGAGGGTCTCCATCACCTCGAAGAGGTACATAGGCTTGACTATGAACGCCCTACGTGAACGGTCGTAGCTCAGTGCGTGCTTTAGATCATCAATAAGCTTGCCCAGGTAGCCCTGCGGCTCCAGTAGGTACTCGTTACCGTACCTCTTCACCACAACCCTTAACCTGTTCCTCTCAAGAACCTTCTCAAGGTACCTCAACTCCCCTTGCCCCAACTCAACTCCATAGCGATCCAGGATCTCTACGACGTCCTCGATGTCAAGACCGTTCCTCAGAATCCTATCTACATCGATGGCGAAGCGAGAGCCCCTAGCTCCATCCCGTCCGAGGTACCGAGCTATCCTAAGGAGCTCATGGAACTCCTCATCACTTAGCCACTGCTCAATTGTGAACTCTATCCTCCTCATTACCCAGCGCTCCCCTAAGCACTACTAGCCTTTGAATAGTTCATAAACCCTTAACCTTACTCAAAGGTGTCCAAGAAGTAGCCATCTATAAGGGGTCTTAGGTTCTTACCAAAGAGCTCGTGGGCGAGGTAGGCGACGGAGTCGATTGATTGCTTTATTGAGTACTCATCGACGGGTAGTATGATGCCGTCGTCCTCGCCATACTTGAATATGTAGCCGCCAACGCTGTTCAGAACCTTCGTGAGCTTATCTAGCTTGATATCCCTATTCATTTCAGGATTCATAACCACCATCACCGCTATGGGCACTATATCCTCCTCGAAGGGATTCACTTCACAGGCGAGGAGCCCCATCATAAACGTAGGCTCAACACTTAGGGTATAGTAAACGAGGTTCATACCCCATGCACGTGCCTCTTCAACACTTAGCCACACTATATCTCTTCTGACCAAGTAATCTTTGACCTCATTGAGAAAATCCTCTATACGCATAGAGTTCCCTCTATGTAGCGCTGTTCATAGCGGCTTTAAAGCCGTTGCTACACACGAAACACATAGCGTATGGGGTGTAGCCACTTGGTTAAGGAGCTGGGCGATATTGAGGATGTGATTAGGCATCTCGAGAGGCTCGCCTTGATAAAGTTCACTGACGACGAGCGTGTTAAGCTTAGCTCGGAGATCCGCAAGATACTCAACTTCTTCAACCAGCTAAACGAGCTTGGCGATTTAAAGGATGTTGAGCCCCTATTCCACGTACTAGACATCGAGTCTCCGCTACGCGACGACGAACCTGAGGTGTGCAGCATACCTGCCAGCGAGCTGCTAAGCAATGTCCTGAGGGAGGGTAGCTACGTAAAAGGGCCACGAACTGTTACGGGGTGACGAAGCTGGACTACGTATATGCATCAGCTACCGAACTCCTCACGTATTTTCGTTCGGATCCCGATAAGATCCTTGATTACCTCGAAGCGATCTATGATAGGATCCGTAAGGTCGAGGCCAAGGTTAGGAGCTACATAACTCTGAGAAGCCGCGAGGAGGTCGAGAGGGAGGCTGAGAATGTTGTTAAAAGGCTTAAGCAAGGCGAGGATCTCGCCTTAGCGGGCATAGCTGTAGCGGTTAAGGATAACATATCGACACGGGGGATCAGGACCACATGCGCATCAAGAATGCTTGAGAACTACGTTCCGCCTTACGATGCAACGGCGGTTAAGCTGCTGAAGGAGAGCGGCGCGGTAATCATAGGTAAGACCAATATGGACGAGTTCGCAATGGGCTCAACAACCGAGACCAGCGCGTTCTTCCCCACTAGGAACCCTTGGGATCTCGAAAGGGTTCCTGGAGGATCATCTGGTGGTAGTGCCGCCGCCTTAGCGGCTGGAGAGGCTAGTCTTGCACTAGGGAGCGATACAGGTGGCTCTGTTAGGTGCCCTGCCGCGTTCACCGCCACCGTAGGTCTGAAACCCACCTATGGGCTCGTAAGCCGCTTCGGCTTAATAGCCTACGCCAGCAGCCTCGATCAGATCGGGCCGATGGCGCGTACCATTGCCGACGTAGCCCTCCTACTTAGCGTTATAGCAGTCCACGACCCAAAGGACTCTACGTCCATACCTAGGAACGGTAAGACAGATTATTACTTCAAGCTTGAGGAGCTGATGAGCTCCAGGCCCCGTCTAAGGATTGCTGTTGTTAAGGAGCTGTGGCGGGGTCTAGAAGAAGATGTGGAGCGCGTGCTACACAGGATCCTTGACAGGATCTGTGGAGAGCATACATGTGACGAGGTCTCCATACCCATCACACGTTATGCGCTACCCGCATACTACATAATAGCTATGGCTGAGGCGAGCTCAAACCTCGCTAGGTATGATGGGCTGAGGTACGGACTCCATGTAGATGTAGAGGGGAGAAGCTGGATTGAGGTGTTCACTGAGGTTAGGTCTAGGGGCTTTGGATTTGAGGTTAAGAAGCGGATAGCTCTAGGAGCATTTATATTAAGCGCTGGGTACCAGGAGCAGTACTACATAAGAGCCCTCAGGGTTCGGAGGCTTCTGAAGAATGAGTTTGATAGGGTGTTTAAGAGATTCGACCTAGTAGCCTTACCATCGATGCCGATCAAGCCTCCGCGACTGGGGGAGGCTATAACTGACCCCATAAAGCTTTATACAATGGATATAGACACTGTTATAGCTAACCTGATAGGGAGCCCTGCGATAAGTGTGCCTGCGGGACTGGCAGCAACACTACCGGTCGGTATCCAGTTCATGGGCCCCCCTCTATCGGAGGAGAAGCTCCTCTACGCGGGTGCGCTAGTTGAGGAGCTTAGGAGAGGAGCAGCCCTAAAGCCACCTATCTAGGGGTGCTGCGGGTATGGGTGATGTGAGGATAGGGCTCGAGATACACGTGCAGATAACGGCATTGAAAACCAAGCTCTTCTGCCCTTGCCCAGCTGATTACAGGGGTAAGGAGCCCAACAGCCACGTATGCCCCGTATGTCTAGGGCTACCCGGTGTGCTACCCGTGATAAACCGCGATGCTGTGAAGTACGCTGCAATGGTGGCAATAGCCCTCAACTGCAAGATCTCGGACAGGCTTGTATTCGTAAGGAAGCATTACTTCTACCCTGATATGCCTAAAAACTACCAGATATCGCAGTATGACGGTGTGGGCTCGACCCCCTTCTGCCGGGAAGGGTTCCTGAAGCTGACTATCAACGGTCATGAAAAGATCGTCAGGATAAGGAGGATAAATATCGAGGAGGATCCTGGAAGAATAACCTACCCCACGGGAGACATAGCAACAAGCCCATACAGTCTCATAGATTACAACCGTGCCGGTATAGCACTGCTAGAGATCGTGACGGAGCCCGATATCGAGAGCCCCCAGGAGGCGAGGGCGTTTCTTACAAAACTCATAAACATACTTGAACACCTAGGCGTAACCGATACTAGCCTCGAGGGGTCGTTCCGCGTAGACGCAAACATATCCCTAGGTGGGGGTAGCAGGGTAGAGATCAAGAACATAGGCTCTATAAAAGACGTTGAGAGGGCCCTTGCATACGAGATCCTGAGGCAGCGAACAATAATTGAACGTGGAGGAATCGTGAGAAGGGAGACTAGGCATTGGGATCCAGTACGCAAAGTAACGATCACCCTAAGGGCTAAGGAGGTTGAGGAGGACTATAGGTACTTCCCAGACCCCGATCTACCGCCCGTGAGGATAACCAGTGAGTTCATAGTGAGTGTTAGGAGGTCCATGCCCGAGCTCCCTGATATGCGTATAGAAAGGTTTATGAAGCAGTATGGGCTTGATAGGTACCACTCAACCGTCCTTGTCTCTCAGAAGTGGCTAGCTGACTTCTTTGAGGAGGCGGCTAAACACTACACCAGATACAAGAAGCTGGCCGATATTCTCATAACCGATTTCCTCAGATGGGTTAATGAATACGGTATTAAGCCTCATGAGTTAAGGGCAAGGCCTATTCACATAGCAAGGCTGCTTGAGCTACTAGACAAGGGCTTGATAAGCATAAAGATAGCCAAGGAGATAATGCCTGAAATAGTTAGGAGCGGTTCCGACCCTGAGAAACTCATTCGCACACGGGGTTTGCTAAGAATAACTAACCGCGATGAGCTACAACAGATCGTGCGTGAGGTGATGAGGAGCAACCCTAAGGCTGTTGAGGATGCTCTACGTAACCCTCGCGCTATAAACTACATTGTGGGGCTCGTCATGAAGCGTACACGGGGCCGTGCTGACCCGAAGCTAACCATTGAATTAATAAAAAACGAGCTGCAGCGTTACAAGGCTTCCTAAGAGCCATTACTCACCGCGTGGGTTTCTCATCACGCATCAGTTCTTAAAACCCCGATCATCGCTACTCGTACTCCCTCCATACATAGCCACACCGGGCACACTTAAAGAACCTCGTAGTGGGCTCGTCAGCTGCGCGTGTCTGGACCTCCCAGTAGTAGACCTCGTCATAGCCGCAGCGCGGACACCTCACAACAC
>Ga0180301_10001093_pt1 | contig 21188 bp, 21 predicted proteins | sample GuaBasSediGuay16_FD_121797 | JGI IMG/M metagenome (GOLD analysis project Ga0180301, IMG submission 121797) | Subseafloor sediment microbial communities from Guaymas Basin, Gulf of California, Mexico - Guay16, Core 4569-2, 12-15 cm | ecosystem: Environmental > Aquatic > Marine > Hydrothermal...
CTATCGAATAGAGAAATAAGCGTACATCTCTTGTAGCATACGGAGATGCACCTATTTGTCTTAGGTTCGTACCTAGGCTTGCCTCGCCTCGTGCATGTAGGAAGCTAACCATTAGCGAGGAAGAAATAAGCCAAGACGCTATGAGAAGAGCCTTATCTGGTGCTAGGATAGATAGCAGGTATGATGAACCGGCCGTGAGTACAGCTATGTCGACAAATCGATCGAGGACCGAATCTAGAAAAGCGCCAAACCTACTGCTCTTTTTAGTTAGCCTAGCTATTTCTCCATCGATCCCGTCGAGTATGCTTGCTACTTCTACTAGGATCCCGCCTATAAGCGGGTTATAGTACACAACTATAGCGGTTATGAACCCAAAAATTGTTGAGAGAACTGTTAGCTTGTTGGGAGAAGGGGTTATACCCCGGTTAACTAAAAAACATGTTATGGTTAGTGATACACGTCGATTGATGTATCTTGATACCGGTCCATCCGATGGCTTCACTAGTTCATGGAATACTCTACTCGGCTGACACGTATCTTTCATCGTAAATCCCTAGCCATTCGAGGAGTAGCTCGTATGCTTTAGTCCTTGCAACAACCCTAGCTTCTTTGGGTCCCGGCTTCTTCATGTAGAACGCGTTAACGTTGTATACTGTACCATAGGATTCTCTATCTATAGCTATCTTTCCTAATCTAACGAGGTCCACCAAAAGTCCTGCAAGAGCTGGGCTATCGTTTATCCTAGCAACAATATACCATTCATCTTTAAATTCATTAAAGCTTAGGTACTCGATTATCATAGCGACAAACTTCTTGTCACCAAGCGGCTCTAGGTAGCCTGTTGGCTTAATGTAGTTAGGCACATCATATCCTAGGATATCTCTTACTATACTGCTCTTAGTAGTCTTCTTCATAATGTTTCTCTCAGGTACGTCTAGCGCTAAGAAGTCTGTGTTACCACCTATATTGAACTGAGCGATACCAAGCACGTATCTATTTCTTTCATAGAGGTGTTCTAGCAGATCGGTTGTTAGGGGTGTAGCGCCAGTGGCCCCGTCATCGCCGAATACTACAGCGCGCGAATTAGAGTATAGATCTACGAACGCACTATCGTTAGCTATAGGCGTCGGTATAGCGTTTATGAATGCAGCTGGTTTTACTTTCTGAGCATACAAGGCTACCGCATAGGCATATGCCTGGCTAGCAGCTAATTTACCCGTTTCAACGGCTTCTTCGAGCTTCTTCGGGTCGTTGAATGCTGTTGCTTGCTCTGTTGTTATCACGTTTATAAACACGTCTGCATCTAGCTTTCTCCACTCATCAACTAGCTCTGCTATTGCTTCCTTTACCGTGCTCTTTTCTTCACGTCCACGCGCTTTAAATGGTAATCCTTTGAGACTGCTTAAGTGTATGCCCTGGTTAACCACAATATCCTTAAGTGATTTTGGAACTTTATCTTCAGGAAAAACCTTACACGCCACTTCGTATACAGTTTTACCTACCTTAGCTTCATCTACATCGTATGATGCAACTATCTCTATATCCTCGTATCTGTAGCTAAGCCTGTTTCTCAGTGGTACCCCGTAATCGTTGATTTCCCCATTCTTCAGCCTTTCAAGGCCTACAGCGAAATGTGTTGCTACCAAACCCTGCCCTAATATAACTACCTTGATCATCTACACCCCCTCAGGATAGGAGGTTTGAAACCTGTTAAACTATATGTTACAGAGTAACAAGGGATTAGAGCAGATTACGCCCTATAATATTTAATAGGTGCGACTATTTTTAAGCTTTTTTGTAATTAGTCAAACAGGATCCGATACTGATTCGAGAAAATCAGCTATGAACTTGTTAAGGAACGAGCCTAGTTCTATCCCTTACGAACACTATTGCTTCGCGTATATTGCTTAGGTTAAGTATTTTCATCATTAACCTCTCTAATCCCAGTCCAAAGCCTCCATGCGGCGGAATACCGTACTTAAACGCTTCTAAGTAGAACTCAAAATCTCGGGGATCAAGGCCTTTTTCCCTAATAGCCTCTACTAGTTTATAGTATCTATGTTCTCTCTGTCCACCACTAGCTATCTCTAAGCCCTTATAGTCTAGGTCGAACTTCCTAGTATAGATTCCATCCTCTTCCCTCATATAGTAGAACCCAGTCGAGCTCCAGGGGAACTTGGTTATGAAGTAGAGGTCGTATCCTTTTTCAGCCATAATCTCTCCAAGTTTTTTCTCAGCGGCATCAGTGACGTCTTCAGTACTAGATACTTTCATACCTTCGGTTTCTAGCATTTCTATAGCTTCTGCGAATTTTATTCTCTTAAAAGGCGTGTGGACTGGTTTTAACTCTACATTCAGGAGTTCGAGTTCTTCCTCGTAGTTTGTTCGCACGTAGTTTATGATATATGCTACTAGCTCTTCTAGAGTATTCATAATGTCTTCTTCGCTCTTCACAAAAGCTTGTTCTACATCAATACCCCATGATTCGTTTAAGTGTCTTATAGTATTGAACTTCTCGGCTCTAAAGTAGGGCGTTATCTCGTAGACTCTTGGAATACTCGCGATGAGCATTTGTTTATACAGCTGTGGGCTCTGACTGAGGTATGCTCTATGTTCGAAGTACTGTAGCTGGAATAGTGTTGCTCCTCCTTCAGCTCCCGCTGCTACTATCTTTGGCGTATGTATTTCTAGAAATCCATTTTTCCTCAGATACTCTCTAGCAGCTTCTAGTATCCCTGCTCTAATCTTCAATATAGCCTTTTCTAGGGGGTTTCTGAGAAGTATGTACCTATATCTTATCCTAGTATCTAGAAGTGCTGGTACCTTACCGCTAGTATCTACTGGTAAGGGCTTTAACGGCTCTGCATATACCTCTACCTTATCAGCTACGTACTCTATTCCCCGCCTACTTTTCTGCTCTCTCGCTTTTTCTCCTTCAAAACATAGAGCTGTCCCTATGCTAAGCCCCTGGATCAATTCATACTCTTCCGGGTTCCTATCCTTCTTGAACACTAATACATAGGGTTTTGTATATCTATCTCCGCTTATCTCAATTATAGCTACTCGACCTACCAGTTTCTTGCGAATTATCCATCCACAGATTCTCTCCATATCTCATCAGCTCTAGTTGCCAAAATATTTTAGGGTAGCTATAGAAATATATATGTGTAGCTAAACGCACCTCCCCTAGGTTCCCCGCACCCCGGGTAAGTACGCGTAGCAACAGCGATGAAGCGTATTGACCCCGGGGAAACCCGGCCTACAAGGGGATATGACACTAGGGCGTGGTGGGTATCTGCGGGGGCCACGCCCTGGGGCGGGCTAAAACCTTCTTTTAAAACCTACTACTTATATTCGGTTGCTCTTGATAGATAGTTGATAGTTATGGGGTTTGCGGAGGTTTAATATTGGTTAAGAATAAATCCATCAAGGGTAAGTACAAGTCTATCCTAGACTTTATGGGTACACGTAAGAAAGATAGAGAAGAGCTAGAGGAGCATAGAGAGAAGGATAAAGACCATACAATTAGTCCAGCAAAGGAAGGCAGAAATACTAGTGAATTTGTGATAAACGAGTTGCTAGAAATAGTCAAGGAAAAACAGAAAATAGCGAGAGAGGTAAGAGCCGAGAAAAAAGTTGGAGTAGAAGAACAAAGTGAGCTTAGTAGACCTCTTGTACCCAGTGGGGAGATCCTGGACCAAATTCTCCAGGAAGGACTAGATACAGGTGATGTTAAATGCAATAATATGGGGAAGTGCAATGATGGGAAGAACATAGGTGAAATATTTGTAGATAAGTATGGTTTCAAAAGGCAGAGGGGATTTGTAAATACCACTAGGTTCCCAGTATTTCTCGATTGGATTGTAGAGGAGGCAGAAGTTCAAAAAATACTGCCTAGAGCTTATAGTGTTAGGACTAATAGAGGATCACTAGCTCTGATACCTGAGGATTTTCTCTGCGAGCTTCATACTAGGTATGGGGTCATACTCAAGAACTACGATAAGTGTAGAAACTATCGATCAATTATCGGTCGCGAAGCGCAGAGGAGTAGAAGAAAGAGGAGGTAAAAACAAAGCTTGGTTTAGTGCTCGGGTGGGATATAATATGTTTTTGGAGAGGCGATCTCACTCATTATGCGTGGCGTTCTTTTCCTTCGACGTCTTCTGCTACGTCTAGGTTCCCACTTCATACTAGGTATTCCTAAGCTTCCATCAGGATATTCTACTAGTTTCCCTAAAGCAAGTAAATGATTTACAGCTTTCCTAAGCCTATCTTCACCTGCTATTCCACTAAACTCCTTAACTATTTCGTCGAAAAACATGGGGAATCCTTTTTCTTTAATAATCCCAAGTACTAAATCAGGTAATTCTTCGTCACGGGGAGCTAAAGCGACAACTACTTCTTGATCCTCGTAAACAACCTTTTTCTCCTTAGCCATTTTAAACACCTCTTTTTCCTTAATTATATAAGTGGGATTGGTTCTTTTTAAGTTTTTCCGTGAAACAGTCCCACTTCCACGGTTTGGATCAAGGATTGATTTTATTTATTTGTTCCCTAGATACAATATCTCTGTCTACCATTATAGGAGCATCCGGGGTGTAGGGTATTTCGCGTGAATACCTACTTACTTCTAAGGGCTCCAAAGTACTCCTTATGGGTAACGAAGCGATAGCGCGTGGAGCTATTGAGGCTGGTATATGCTTTGCATCAGCTTATCCCGGCACACCTTCCACCGAGATAGTTGAGGCTCTTGCTGATGTAGCGGGGAAAGTGGGAATCCACGTCGAATGGAGTACGAATGAAAAAGTAGCGTTTGAAGCCGCCTATGCATCAGCCATAGCAGGTGTAAAGAGTTTAACAGCTATGAAGCATGTTGGTGTAAATGTAGCTGCAGATATACTTATGAGTAGTGCATACTCAGGTGTTAACGCAGGCTTTGTTTTAGTCTCCGCCGATGATCCAGGCCAGCATAGTAGTCAGAACGAGCAAGACAATAGATGGTATGGACTACTAGCACACATACCTGTAGTTGAACCCAGTAGTCCTCTTGACGCGTATAAGCTGATCAAAGAGGCGTTTAAGCTCAGCGAGAAGTACATGCACCCCGTCATATTTAGATCTACTACGCGGATAAGCCATACTAGGCAGAGTATAGAGCTTGAGCTCGATCCATTTGTTGAGAGGAAGTGTGTAGGGGAGTTTGAGAGAAATATTGAGAGATGGGTTTTAGTGCCTGCGCATGGAAGGAAGCAGAAACAGAGAATGATGAGTATATGGCGACAAATAAGAGAAGAGGAAGGTTCTCCCCCCTTCATAACAGTGATTAATCCTGGTATGAAGAAAGCTATAGTAGCTTCTGGTATTGCATATGCGTATGTGGACGAAGTACTAGACACCATAAATAAGAAGAACGAGTACACCGTGGTAAAAGTGAATCTATCTGTACCGCTTCCTCTTAAACCTATAAAGGAAGTTATCGAGGAAGCTGAAAAACTAGTAGTAGTTGAAGAGCTTGATCCAGTAGTTGAGATGCAGATCAGGAGTTTAGCTCAAGAGCATGGCATAGCTGTTAGAGTCCATGGAAAAGACTTGGTACCAGTAAATGGAGAACTTAGCCTAGAAATAGTATACGAAGTTTTAGCGCGCTTTGAGGGCAGAGAAATAGCTAAGCCCTGGAAGTCTATTGGTAGAATAAAGACTAACCCCGAGGTACCGCCAAGACCCCCAGTAATGTGTGCTGGCTGTCCACATAGAAGTACTTTCTATATTCTCAAGGTATCGGCTAATAAAGCTGGATTAAAGAACCCCATCTTTACTGGCGATATCGGTTGCTATACACTCGGTTATCAAAAACCGTTTGAAACACAAATGACGAGCTTCGAGATGGGGGGTGGAGTGGGTATTGCCTATGGCTTGAGTAAGGTGGTTAAGGAGCCAGTAATAGGAATAGTAGGCGATTCCACATTCTATCACGCATGCATACCTCAATCGATCAACATAATTTACAATATGGGTAAAGCGCTAGTGGTCGTACTCGATAACTACTATACAGCTATGACGGGTCATCAACCTCATCCAGGCTCTGGTATGCTAGCTACTGGTGAGAAAGCACCACGTATACCTGCAGAGAGAATTCTAGAAGCTATAGGGTTCAAGACCTACGTTATAAATCCAATGAATATCGAAGAATCTATAGAGAAGGTTACAAACGCTTACATAGAATTCAAAAAAGGTAAGCCTGTAGCTATTGTGTCTAGGCTGAAGTGTGCACTACAAGTACTAAGGTATGCCAGGAGAAGCGGTATAGTTCTCCCAGCATATGGTATTGAAGAAAATAAGTGTACCGCGTGTATGGCATGTATAAACCTACTTGCGTGTCCAGCCATAGTTGTTCCTTCGTCTTCGAAGAAGCCTGAAATACTAGAGGACATATGTGTGGGCTGTGGGCTATGCGCATACGTCTGTCCATTTGATGCTATAGTCCTAAAAAGAGAGGGCTCACCTGGTTGGATAAAAGCGTGGCTATAGGTGATGTGTTGTGAAAAGATACAATATATTCATAGTAGGGGTTGGAGGGCAGGGATTACTTACTCTTGGAAGAATATTTGGTAACGCAGCTATAGAAGCTGGCCATAATGTAACAGTTGCTGAAGTACATGGGCTGGCACAGCGAGGCGGTACTCTCAACGTTCAAGTTAGAATAGGGCCTGGAGAAGCCCCTACTATACCACATGGTGCAACAGATCTTTTCATAGCGCTTGAAGCCTTAGAGGCTATAAGGTATAGCTCCTATATCGGAGAACACACTCGTGTGGTTGTCAATAAGTTTATATGGCCACCACCATTGTCAAAGTATCCCGATTTAGAGCAAATATCGCTGAAGCTACGAGAGAAAGGGGTAAAGCCTTACTTTGTCGATGCAAACGAGATATCTAGGAAAGCTTCGGGAACAGTGATATCGGCTAATATAGCAATACTTGGGTTCTCTTATGCCGTAGATGAAGGTCTTCGGAACCTATTAGAATACCGTCATCTAGAAAAGAGTTTGCAAAAAGTATTCAGTGGTAAAGTCTTCGAAATCAACAAGGTAATACGTAGACTGGGTTATGAAGAAGGAAGAAAAGCTAGAGAGAAAACAGATTAATAGCCATAGGCGATCACAGCTTATTTTTAACCTGATAATCTAAGAATATCGTCTAGTAGCATGATCACTTAATAATGTATATAAGTAGCGTGTATAAAGCTTGATAACTAGCCCTTATCACTTACAGCGGTGTTATGCTTTGCCACGTTGCCGAGTTTGTGGTTCTAAGGCTTGGGTTAAAATACCTTGGGGTAATACATGGTTCTGTCGAACACACTTCATATCATACTTTGAGAAAAAAGTTTATCAAACATTTAGCCGATACACTCCTAGGATTCACAAAAAGCTCCTCTTTGCTGTAAGCGGTGGCAAAGATAGCTTAGCTATGTTGTACAGTTTAGCTGGTAAGCTAGCTGAAGAAGGTTATTCATTAGCTGTGCTATTCATTGATCTGGGAATCAAGGGATATAGCGAGTATGCGCGAAAAGCCGTGGAAAAAGCTGCATCAGATCTAGGGCTAAGCCTTATTGTAGTCGACCTAGATAAAGAGCATGGTTTCTCTATTGACGAGCTAGCTAGTAGGAAGAGTACTTTTTCCTTCGGAAAACCTATATGTAGTCTATGTGGAATAGTTAAGCGTTACTTGTACAACAAAGTAGCTAGTGATAATGGATATGACTTAGTAGTAACTGGACATACATTGAATGATATTTATGCATTTGTGATGTCAAACCTAACTACTGGCAATCTTGAAGACCTCGTTAAGCTAAGACCATATGTACCTGGCAGTGCTTCATTCGTAGCTAGAGCGCGCCCACTATTTTTCAATTACGAGTACGAGAATAGGCTTTACACCTTGGCACGCGGTATAGACGTAGTACTACAGCCTTGTCCTCATTCTCCATTACAGACAGGCTCTCTTACTACATCCTTCAAGAAACAGTTACTTGAACTTGAGAAAGAGCATCCAGGTATAGGATTAATGTTCATGAAGAACTTTCTGAAAAAAGTGATAAAATCAATAGAATATAGCAAGCCTAGCCAGGAACTCGTGAGATGCAGTATATGTGGTATGCCGTCTTCGTCTAATCCGTGTAGTTTTTGCAGAATAAAGCTTAAACTAGGGAAAGCGTAGGCGATATTAGCTGATCAGCAGGGCCAGTTATTAAACAATAGCCAATAGTAATAGAGTATATGGAACTCTAAGTAAATGGTGTACATTCGTGAGCAGTATTGTAAAGAAGCTTGAAGAAGCTATTGACCTAGTTGACAAGATCGAGAGCTTTATTAGTAGGCTTAAACCCGGTGAAAAAGTAAGCGGTGGCGTGGTGTTCCAGATATATCAGAGTATGGTTCTTTTACGTGAAAAAATAGTTGAAGCTAGGATGGAAGCTATTGATAAGTGTAGTCAATAGCTAGAATATTTCTAGCAGATCGATATGTTTCTACGGAGCTAACTGTACATTATTGTTCTTTAGGCTTTTGAATACTCTTCTCTATCTCCTCCCTAATAGACTTCCGTAGCTCCTTAATTTTTCTCACCTGTTCGATGATTTTCTCGATCCATTTATCTGAGAGCTCTATTCCTTTACGGGTGAAGAAAGCTACTGCTTCGCTGCGGCTTTTGAAAATTCCTGCTTCTACTAGCTCATCTATTATCTCTAGATCTGCTTTACGTAGTCTTACGGATACAACGTAGCTAGATGTTAGAGCGTCCGTTAGTTCTTTTAATGATTCTTCAATTCTGTTTCTAGCTTCTTCCACTGCTTGTCTAGTACTATCTAGTATCTCGAGTACATTGCCCTTAATCGAGTAGAAAATAGTACGCGTTAGCTTAGTCTTCTTCTTTAAGATTTTCTGTAGCTTCTCCTCTACCCTATACTCTAGGTCTTCGATCTTTTTGATAGACTCTTCAATATAGCTATTTATTGTTTCAGATATCTCATCTAAGTCCTTCATCTCGGCTTTTTCTAGCATATTCTTAATTTCTCGTAGTTTTGTTCTAAAACCCTCTAGCGTTCTACGCCCCTCTGATCTCCATACATTGTATGCTTTTTTAACGTCACCTCTTTCCAGCATATCCTCGATTCGTGACATGGTTTCTTCAACACTTCTCTTAATCTCTTCTAGTAATTTCTCGATTCTTTCCTCTAAAGTATCGATACCCAATCGCCACACCATACATTATTACAAAAATACATGTATTTATGTATTTCTGTAATAATGTAGATTAGACCGTATAGAAGGGATATAGTCTACAGCAAGCTAGTGGTATACCTCATATCGTTCTCTCTTCTTTAAAGAATGGTTTACCTAGACTCTTCGGCGTCTTTAGTTTTGTCTTCAAAGGTGTAGCCATGTAGATTACCATTGCCGTAATGGCTGTTATATATGGTAATGCATCAGCCATTTCTCTTGGAAGCCCTACGGCGAGTATGCTGAACCTATATTCGTAAAGTAACGCGAAGAGAAAAGCCGTTATAATGCCCAGTAGCGGATGTCTACCACTACTTAATGACACAGCGAATGCTATCCATCCATGCCCTATACCGGTTCCTTCCCTCCATATCCTCGTATATAGTAACTCAAACGCGCTTGCTCCAAGCCCTATTAAAGCAAATCCTAATACTCCTGCAAGTATCCTGGTTTTTAATACATCTACACCTAGAGCTTCGGCAACTAGGGGGTCTTCTCCCGAAGCCTTTATCATGGCGCCAAGCTTAGTTCTCTCTAGTATATAGTGTAATAGGAAACCAAGCCCTACTACGACTATATACAAAAGAACCCAGACGGAGCTTACTGGAGAAATAGGGTAGCCTACTTCTTGACCTGTAAGACCTTGCTGGGTTCTAGCCGGAACTCCTATGACCCCAGATAATCCGTAGCATAGGAACATTAGCGATAAACCTATGGCTCCATGGCTTACGGGGAGCTTGCTCGTAGTATATACTAGGATCAGCCCTACAGCGATCGATGAAGCAACGCTTATGACTACGGGTATAAGGGGGTTGTTCCACGTATAGATGGCTTGGGCAAACGCGACTGCAACGCTTAAAACAAATACGCCATCTATTGCTAAGTTCAATACCCCGCTTTTCTCAACAATAGAATGACCGAGTGATGCTAAATAGTACGCTAACATGAGTGGCGCAGTAGTCGATAGTACTTGGACTATATACATGTTCCTACCTCTTTACAATTATTTTAACACTATACTCTGTAAATATTACTGAAATTGAGTATATCAGCAGTATAGTACCTATAAATACATCTACAACCGAGGCCTTTCCTGCACCAGCTATCTGTATGTTTATCCCAGCATTTATTAAAGCACTAACTATGTAAGCGGCTACTGGTACATACGCTATCCTAAGCATAGATAGCCATGCAACAAGTATACCCGTGTATCCGAGCATGGGTGTACAGGCTTCGGCTGGAATAGTTATTAGGTGGGCTTCTCCAGCTAGATAGGATACGCCAGCAATACCCACGATCATTCCACTTATTACTAGGGAAGATACAACTATTAGTGAGGGATTGATACCTACTACTCTCAGCACATTGGGATTACTACCCATTACGTTTATTGCTAAGCCCAATCTCGTGTTATTCATTAAATACCATATACCCGCCATAACTACTACTGTCAGCAATATTAGCTCGATCGTGCCAGTAGTGCCGGGAATACGTATAAACCATGATTCTTCAGGTATAGTGGGTGTTCGCGGGTACTTATACTTAGGCTCTCGCCAGGGATTAAATACCAAGTAATCAACTATGTAGTAGGCTATATAGTTCATTAGTAGCGTTACTGGTACTTCGTCTATTCCGAGAAAACCGCGAGGTAAAGCCGCTATGAGTGCCCAAAAACCAGCCAGTAATACCCCCACTACTAACATTAGTACTTTGTTTATTATAGCGATCGCGCCTACACCGCTAAAGAGCGCTATCCACGTAGCAGCTATTATAGCGAAGTAGAACTGGCCTTCTCCTCCAATGTTAAATACCGATGCTTTAAAGCTAACGAGTAAGCCTATACCGACTATTGTAAGTAAAGCGAAGTTCTTCAGTAACAGTTGCGGCATGGCTAAAGCTCTACCTATACTGGCAAGAACTACTATAGGATCGGTTCTACCTAGTGTAACGATCCATAGTAGCACTGTAGCTACGGCTATACCTAGTGTAAACGAGAGTAGTGGTGCAACCCAGCTCGGTAAAGGCTTAACTCTTTTCACAACAACGAGGCTTATGCTAGCCACTTTACATCACCATTAGCTCCTCTACTCTATCTCTAGTAGCTCTATACTTATCGAACACTCCTACTATTCTTCCAGAGTTCATTACGGCTATAGTATCGCTTAGCTCAAAGATCTCGTCTAGATCCTCGCTAGCAAATATAACTGATAGTCCTTCTTTCGCTTTTTTCTCCTTAATATTCCTCCTAACTTTGTTAGCCGTATATTCGTCTAATCCTCTTGTGGGATTATATGCTACGAGTAGTTTAGTAGCATACTCTAACTCTCTTGATATAAGCATTTTCATGAGGTTTCCTCCGCTTAGTAGCTTAATTGGGGTATTAATGCTTGGAGTGACTATACCATACTCTCTAACTAGTCGGTCGGCATCCTGCCTAATAGCGTGCCAATCTATGATAAAGCTAGAGTATTTTGGACAAAGTGCTATGTTTTCGGCTAGTGTATGATCAATGCTAAGTCCGTGCTCTAATGGATTGTCCGGGATATACCCTACTCCTAAGCTACGTATAAATCCTGTATCCTTATTAGTAGTATCTACTCCATCGATCTTGATTATACCTCTTTCAACTTTCCTTAGACCCATTATTGCTTCAAATAACTCTATTTGCCCACTCCCAGTAATCCCTGCTATTCCCAGTATCTCTCCCTTTCTAACACTTAGGGTAACGTTGCGTACCATGTACTCTCCTAGTTCTCCTTTAACCCATAGGTTCTCTATGAAGAGCGTAACGCCGTTTCCTATCGACTCTCGCTGCTTAATAGCTTCTGGTGCAAACTCTGTATCGCCAAACATCATTCTACGTATAACCGTTATATCTGCTTTCTTCTTCTCTACGGTACCGACTACCTTTCCTTTTCTTAATACGGTTATTCTATCCGAGATCTCAAGCGCCTCTGGAAGCTTATGTGTTATTAAGATCACAGAGTTTCCTTTCTTTACGTATTTCTTCAGGAAATCAAAAAGTTTCTTCTTTTCAGTTAATGGGAGGTAAGAGGTAGCTTCATCTAGAAGCAATACTTTAGCTTTTAGTAGCAAAGCCCTTGCTATTTCGATCATTTGCTTCTGGGTATACGTTAGTTTATATACCTCCGTATTAGGATCGATCCCTAGGCCCAGACTTTCCAGAACAGAATATACCTCACTATACACTCTCCGAGTACGTGTGAACAAATTATAGTGTCTAAGGCTTAGTATAATGTTCTCTACTATCGTTAGATCATTAATCAGAGTAGGCGTCTGCGATACTAAAACTATACCATGAGCAACAGCGTCTCGTGGAGAAGTTATAACGAGCTTCTTTCCATTAATATAAACCTCTCCCTCATCAGGCGTGTATATTCCGTACAGTATCTTGACTAGTGTGGATTTACCAGCCCCATTCTCTCCGAGAAGGGCATGTATTTCGCCACGATATACTGTAAAGCTTACTTTATCTAGTGCTAGTGTCCCCGGAAATCTCTTAGTAACCTCTTTCACAACTATGTGTTCTACTAACAATCTCTACCCCGAACTCCCGCCTCTGCTATACCTAAACACTGCGCTAAATACCTGTTATAGGTTTGGATATGGGAAGAGGTGTTGATACAGAAAAACTCTGTGCTTAAGGCTTACCTACATAGTTAACGCAGCTAAGGAACCAATCCATAGTCCATAGGTCGTCATGGGTTAGTCTCTTCCCAGCTGGTATAATTACTTCCTGGCTGGGATTCGTTATGTTATAGCCTCTTAGAGGCCCGGTGAACGGTTCAAATACTGTGCCTGTGTAGTAGTCTACTTGGGATTGCGGATCTGGTGATGCCGGATCTATTGGTGGAATATTGATTTTATCTATTGACTCGTATTGGTGTGTAGTAGCAGTTAGCTGTAGAGGCCCTAGTAATGGTGCGCTCTTAAACATTTCGTATCTACGCGCAACTAGCTCATATACTGAGACCTTCTCTCCCGTAAGTTTATCAGTTACTTCAATTCCTTTCAGCATAGGTATGAACTTTGGATTAATGTGCATAACCGAGCCATTCTTATATATGTGGGCACCTAGGTCTACAGCTCCGGTATTTAGTAGGTACCAGTAGTCTACATCTTCTAGGTTATATGGCGTATATACGCCTGCCTTTATTTTCGCCAAGATATCGATGTATATTACCTCCCACCTAACAAGCTGTCCTGATACAACAGCGTCAGGCCCATACACGTATCCCGGCGAGTAGTGGGAGAAGACGTATAAAGGCCTATCTACCTCGCCTCGTAGATACTTTTCAGTTACTTCTTGTGCATACTCTATGATAGCTGTGCTATCCTCTGTAAACGCTATTACATCTATGTTGTACTGTGTATAGAGGAGCATTGCCGCGGATTTTGCCTTCTCTGGGTTAAACCAGTCACCAATCTCTATGACGTGTACTTTTATATCTTTTCCTAGCTGTTCTCCTACCTCTTTAGCGCCTATTGCGAATGCGTTTATATGCCTAACTACTTCTGGGATCCTATGGGCTGCTACGTAGCCTATGTGCCCCGTCTTTGTGAGGGCTCCAGCTATTAATCCGTTTAAATAGTATACCTGGTAGAGATCAGCGAAATATGTAGCCATGTTGGGTCTACGCATATATCCAGAGCAGTGGAAGAACATAACGTTAGGGTACTGCTCTGCTTTCTCGTAGGTTTTTTCCATGTGTTCAAAACTGGTTGCGAATATAACGTTATAGCCCTGTGTTACTAAGTTATCTATAACTTCAGCTATTTTGTTCTCATCCACTCTCTCAACATACGTTGTCTCAAGCCAGTCGCTGAACAGAGTAGCTACTACGCGTCTGGCGACATCGTGGGCGTATGTCCATCCAAAATCCCCTACAGGCCCTACATATATCCATGCGGCCTTTACCTTCTCTGGTGGAGTCCACGTTTTTGCCTCTCCTACTACTACTCCTCCAGCATAGATGCTGCCTGCATAGAACGCGGCTACCCCTACTATTACGAGTAGTGTTATGAATAGACCCGCTAACAACTTTGCATTCATTACACGATACCTCCTACGCGGTTTCACTTCTCTAATAAATTATCTAGTGCCTATAAACCGGCGTATATTTGGATAAATACGGTAGCTGTATGCTGTGCTTTGACATAGATATATTGCTAGTAAGGATATTGGTGGGAAAGTATTCCCCCATATTTTGGGCTTTCGATCCAGATGTTGCTAAGTTAGAGAGTAATTATACCTTATTTTTCTCGGCTTCCTGTATATGTTTTCTATCCAGCAATGCGGATCATTAAATACTAGTTCATCACATCTAACTAATTCTCTTATCCCCGTCTTCTTATTCATAATTAACTTCTTGACTTCAACCTCGTTTACTAGCGTATTAATTAGTGCGGCGCTAACCGCCTTTAGCTTATGTATAATTACTGGATAGCGTACACCACTAGAGTAGAGTTCTCTCGAAAACATCTGATCTACCACTATAGGCATAGCTCTGGTCAAGAATATTGCTCGATCACATGTTAGCACTTCTATAGAACTTCCACCAATAACTACTATTTCGTCGGCTAAAGCTAATCCTCTCACTTTTAAATACCCAACTACTACTAAATTCTTACAGCGAAGAATACCAAAGACGTTATAGCCATGGAGCACGGTGCTGTCTTCCCGGCACTCATACGTATCCGCTGCGACCCTCTTTAACGTCATAGGGATAAACCACCGTGCAGATTAATTACCTAGCTTAGCCATCGTCATTACTCTAATAACGTTCTCATTCAATATTTACTTAGGTAAAAACTAATAGTGTAATATTGGTTAGGTGATACTGTATGGAAATAATAGGTATAGATACTAAAGCTTTAGAGAGTGCTTCACGAGTAATTCTAAAGAGAGATTTTACCTTTAAGCCATTAGATCTATTTGATGAAAGATTTTATCCAAGCCGTAAAACCGAGAGAGAAGAGGTACTTCGATACTTTCTCGTAATGGTAGCGCTAGATCACAGATTAAGTAGACCGGGTAAACCATATGAGGCTTGTATTGAAGAAGGTTGCTACCATGGAGCCGATCTTCTTTACAGGCTTGGTATGATAATGTTTAAAGAAAACCCGGAGTTCTTCTCCCCAAACAATCTATGCAGGGTATCAATTGATGATATTAAGAACTGGCTTTCCATAGGTAGTGCTGAACCGCCAGATCCAGAGGTAAGAGCCTTTCTCTTACGGGATCTTGGAGTAAAGCTTAACAAGCTGTATGGTGGTAAAGTAGAGAACCTTTTAAGTAGTAGTAAAGGAGTACTTAGAGGATTTGGCGCTAATCCCGGTTTAATAGATCTCCTCAGATGTTTTAGGGCGTACGAAGATCCTGTTGAAAAGAAAGCTATGTTGTTAGTGAAGTTCTTGATAAACCGCGGTCTTTACAAGCCTCTCGATAAACCTGATGTCCCGGTAGATAATCATTTGTCGAGGATAGCGTATAGGCTTGGAATAGTCATGGTGTCTGGAAAGCTTTGGGAAAAGATTAGGAGGGGCGTGGAAGTAGATAGGGAGGAAGACGTATTGCTCAGACTAGCTGTTCGCAGAGCCTATAGGATGCTTGTAGATAAAACGGGAATAGATCCCTGTATGCTAGACGACTTCTTTTGGGTTATGGGTAGAGAGGTCTGTATTCGCGATACACCATTATGCGATAAATGCGTGTTTAGAAACGTGTGTTTAGCAAAGAGAAACAGGTCTTTTATGGTTAGCGAGCACCTACACTTTAATACGTGGTACTACTAAGTGGTGATAACATGTCTTCGCAAGAACCTAAGCCTAGTTTCAGAGATATTCTAAGCTTATCTAAGCTCGAGAGACTAATAATGGAGTACTTTATCAAACACATAAGCGTTGGCGAGATCATTGGTGTTCTCGAGCTACGTGACGAGGTCAAGAGGAGAAGAGATCAGGAGCTAGTTCCGGAATTTGACGATGTCGTTATAGAGCTTGAGATAAATAAGGCTCTAGCCCGCCTAGTTGAGAAGGGTTTTTTAGAACATGTTAGCGGATGTTATAACTTAGCCGAGCATTTGAGGAAGGAAATGATCAAAAAGCTCGGAAGACTGGATCCGGGTTTACCAAAGGATCTAAACAAGCTTATATAGATTTCCTTGGTTTAAACGCTATGTAGCCTAGCGTTCTATGATCGTAAAGTACTGGATAGAACCCAGCTCTTCTCAGCCGCTCTCCAATACCCTTAACAATACTTGGCGCACTATGTTTTCTCGGTTCTCCCGTGTAGTGGTAGAGTCTTCCGCCTGGCTTAAGCACACGGTATAGTTCACGGTAAAATTCTATGCCATAGAGAGCTCCGGTGCTACTGGTGTATCTGGGTGGATCGTGTAATATCTTATCGAAAGATTCTGTATCAAATTTCTTGACAATATCCGTTACATCTCCTCTATATATCATTATGTTGTTGTTAACTAATCTGTGGCTCCAAGGATTTCTCTCAGCGATCCATAGGACGTTTTCATCTATTTCAACGCTGTATACATTTCTTGCTCCACGGATTAGTGAGTGAATAGCCGTGTATCCTAGCCCGAGACAGGTATCTAGTACGGTATCTCCTGGACTTATTTTTAGCTTTCTGACCTTAAGCTCGGAGTCTTTCCAGGGGGTAATCCCTGTTATACGATGCATATGGATTCCACTGATCTCCAGTGTTGGAGCAGTTTTAGCTTCGACTACTTTAAGCTTGTAGAAACCCTTAGGACACGCTCTTACTACTTCGTATACTCTACCACTTGGCTCGTATAGTACTACTCGATCATAGCTACTTGGCATTACGTCGTTGATCTTGATACTATAATCATCGATCAGCAGTACTCCTCTCTCGACCAATACTCTCTTAGTAGATATTCCTATATCAAGGGTGATCTCAATACATCCTCTCGCTTCTTTCAGTTTTTCTAGCAAATACTTTGTAAACCAGTATCCCTTAACGGGTTTAAACGTGTATGTATACATGCCATTAGCCTCTTAGCCCAAAGGCTTAGTAGGTAGCGAGACGTACCTAGTTAGGATCATCTTTCTACTCAACTCGCTATGCAGTTTTACTATTTCATTTGAATCGCCTTCTACAACATATATCTCTATACAGAGCCTACCTACATGTATATGGCTATAGCTCTTTACAACGCTGTGATATTTATCTACGACATCTCTCCTACTCTCGCTACTTGTCATTCTCACACATATTAGTACTCCCAGACACCTATGTTTTTGGGTATAGTGAACGTGTTCGTGAACGTATTCTCTAACCGCTTCTGTGACTAATTTCGATCTATCACAGCCTATGATCTCGGCTAGTCTATCGAGATCGTGGGCCAGTTCCTCGGGTATCGATACACCGAATCTTCTTTTACTCATTTCTTATGCCTCACGAGAGCAACTATATACATTATTACTAATGCTAGACCAGTTAAGCCTGTAGGTGATAGATCTAATAGAACACCCATGTGCAAGCCCGTTAAAGAAGCGGTAACAGCTACGAGGATGGATAGATTGACAGTATCCCACGCGCTCCTACCCCTGATAACAGCTATGCTGGGGGGAAGCAAGACTAGTACATGTACCAGTATGTAGCCTACTACTCTAAGCAATCCTACAGTACAGAGCCCTAGCAGAGTATAAGCTAGTACATCATAAACCTTGTCGTTCACTCCTACTAAGCGTGCCATATCTCTATCAACTCCAAGTGACACCTGTTCCCTATACGTTAAAAGAGTTAGAATAGCTACACTTATTGCTAGTAAAAGAGCTACTACGGCTTCATCCCAGCTCGCTAGCAGAGGATCGCCCATTATTATGGCTGAGAGACTGAATTCTATTGGATAGCTCGATAGAACATAGTATACTACGAGTATGCTGAACGAAGCCGTAAAGCCGACTATAACCGAGGTAGCTATGTTAGCATCTATTCCTTTGCGAATTAAGTATCCGGCTGTGTAGATTACTATGATGCTATAGGCTATGGCATATAACAGCTCATAGCCGCCGAAAAAGCTAGCGGTAGGTATAGCTAGCGCTATGGCTAGTAAGGCTACGTGCGGGCTCGCCGCAGCTAAGAAGTATAGCCTTCTTACAGCCACTATAGCGCTTAATACTCCATAGGCTAAACCTGCTGAAATCATCACGATGATCCAGATCGGGTTGTAGAGGGTACTAAGCACTATAGCATAAAGTACTAAAGTCGTATAGAGGGCTATGTATAGTCTATTCATTTTTCTCTACACCATATAGCTGTGAGCATTAAGGCATACACTAGAATGCCTAGCGCTATAGCTACGTAGTCAATGATATAGAATCTTCTATTTACCCGGCTATGCTCTGCTGATACATTGTAATTTTGGATAGAGCTGGCTATGCTTGCTACCTGTAGAGACACGTATCTTAGCTTTTCTATAGTTGTCCCCTTGGACATAGGTGAGGGGATCAATAGTACTGGTATGCCAGTTTCTATAGCTTTTTTGATCAGCCACTCGCTGTACTTAGATCTGTATTGTTCAGTAACGACTACTAAGCCTATTTTACCCTCTATAAGTGCTTTTTCTACTACCGCTAGATCCGGGTTTGCCTGTAGGCCATGTTCTGCTACTACTAAGTACTTTAGCTTTATTCCTATCCACTCAACAGCATATTGTACTACCGGAGAATCCGCTACAGCATCTATACTTAACTTTGGAGTAGAAGCTACTACTCGTTCAACTTGTTTCCTGATACTACTTATTCTTTCAAAATAGTATGTTTTACAGCTAGGGTTTAGTCTAGCCATCTCTCTAGCTAAGTATTCCATGTAAGTGATAAAGTTTTCGGGGTCGTATATAGGCATGTGGTAGTTGGGAGTACCTAGTACGGGGTTTTTCCTGATCACGATCCCTGGTATCTTGGGTATCTCTATTACTCTAGCCTTTATCTCTCCCTTCTCAGCCATTTCGCTTATCTTGGCTTCAAATGATGTGTGGCCAGTGGTTACTATCAAGTCTGCTTTCTTTATTATTTCTATATCGCTCGGCGTTAGTGTGTATTCATGGGGGTCAACACCATATGGCACGAGGTAATCTATTCTATCTCCTGGACAAGCTATTAATTCTAGATCGTCTACTAAGCTAGGAAAAGAAGCGATTACGAACAGGCCATTGGTGCGAGCCTGCGGGATAATAGCTCCTACCACGGCTATTAAAGCTAAGAGTAACACGTATTTTGCTCTATTCATATTAACACCGTTGTGCATGGATTTAAATATTTATCCTATTTAACTATGCATAACTATACTGGGGATTATATTTGTACTCGATAGTGGTAGAGAAACTAGGCGTTTCAATAGGTAACAACCTCGTGTTCAGGGATCTATCGTTCGAATACAGAGGTTATGGCTTAATCCAGGTATTGGGACCAAATGGTGCAGGTAAAACAACGCTGCTTAGAGCTATAGCAGGTTTTATTAAACCCTTCAAGGGTAAGGTCGTGATCAACGGTGTAGACGTTACTGGTAATCCCCGTAAAGCGGGAAGATACGTAGGGTTTGTTCCACAAGTAACTAGCTTAACAAGGATAGAGTACCCTGTAACGCTGTATGATCTAGTGGCGTGCTGCTATATACTCAGGAGGAGGTGGCCCCGGATAAATCTCTCTAAGAAGGAACACGAGTATATTAGAGAGATCTTGTTCAAACTAGGTATACAGCAGAGCAAATGGTATAAAAAGGTAAATGAGCTCAGCGGGGGTGAGAAACAAAGAGGATATATAGCTAGGGCACTAGTACTTGATCCCCCGCTGCTCTTGCTTGATGAACCATTTAGTAGTATAGATCCAAGGGGTAGAGTGGAGCTCGCTAATATGATAGTAGATCTAAGCAGTAGGAAGATCATAATAGTTACTAGTCACGATCCAACGATACTGCTGCCATACACCAATAGGGTTCTGCTCTTAGGGAGGAATCAGTGGTTCTACGGCAAACCCGAAGAAGTGTTAAGCGAGGATATTCTGCATAAGGTTTATGGAGAAGCTTTAGTGAAAATAAGTGAAAAACACATTCACATATATGACTCACATGTTTAACTTAGTAGTTAATTATGGGTACCTTACCGAACTTCCCTAGATCGATCGTATCTCCAGCCAATCCACTAACGGGTATAGCCCTTAAGGCCATGGGTCTCCTCTTCACTCTCCATATACTGTACGTATCTAGTATGAATCTTGCTAATTCCCTCTTAGATGAAGGAATAACTATCATATCAGGGCCTGCCACACAAGTAGCTGTATACGCTAACAAGGTACTGGCTCTTAGTATTCCTTCTCTACCAGCTTTGATCAAGAGTGAGTCTTCTGCGTAGGGTAGCATTACTTCGTTGAATCCAGTAGCTCTACCTGCTATTCTAGCTATTTCTTGGATGATCTCGTTTAATCTGTACACTCCATAGTTAAATCCGGGAGATAAGAACTTATAACCCATAGCCTCTATGAGATCTACAACGCTATTTTCCATCCATGGCGAAATACTGTAGTCGAAAAGTACTCTTTCTAGCCCTAGTTTGTTCTTAGTTATCTTCAGCAAGTCTTCAACAATATTGATTAGATACTTGTAAAAGCTGTTTAGCTCGCCGTGTTCTCTATAATACCTCTTCATAGTACTCGGCAGTAAAAATGAGTAGCCAACTCCGATCTTACCGCTACTAGTAGAATCAGGAAAGTATGGGGTCTCTAAGGGATCTGTGTGATAAGCCAGTGCTATCCTTGTAGCTGATACCGGGTCATTTTCACTTACTCTATGGATTATGCTTGATGCTCTCTCGGAGCATTGCAGGGGATCGCTCCAAGAGCAGTATAACGA
>Ga0180301_10001094_pt1 | contig 21175 bp, 33 predicted proteins | sample GuaBasSediGuay16_FD_121797 | JGI IMG/M metagenome (GOLD analysis project Ga0180301, IMG submission 121797) | Subseafloor sediment microbial communities from Guaymas Basin, Gulf of California, Mexico - Guay16, Core 4569-2, 12-15 cm | ecosystem: Environmental > Aquatic > Marine > Hydrothermal...
ACATAGTGCTGCAGAAGAGGTAAAAGGGAGGAGATAGCCGCTGTCCCATTAGTGACTCCATTGCTTGCCGAACCAGGCGCAATAACTATTGTTATTTATATAAAATACTCATTGGGATTAACTACCGCACTACTCAGCCTTCTCATAAATATAGTTCTTGCATGGATAATGCTTGAAGGCAGCGATAAGTTGTTGAATCTTCTTGGTAGATATGGTAGTATTGTATTGAGTAAAATTATGGCAATACTATTAGCTGCTTATGCAGTAGCTATGATAAGAGGGGTTAATGGGTATATTCATATCATAAAATTACATATAACCTGAGACAAGTAGTTTAGCTTTCTCAGGATCATATCTCCAGTCTGGTGGAAGCTTACCTACTCTCTTATAATATTTTGAAAGTCTATGAATCTTTGATTCTAAGTCGATCAAACCCTTCTTAGCATGAAGATCCTTTGGATGTTCCTCAAGATGCCTACGTAGATTAACAGCTTTCCTCATGAGAAACAGTAGATCCTCGGGAACGGGTAATGTTACTCCATGTTCTTCAAGTATCCGCGTGAGTTTCTTGCCAGTAACTTGTTTAACGAGAGGAATGCCGAATTGATCACGTAATATAATGCCTATCATTGACGGTGTATAGCCCTTCTTGGCAAGTTCGACAACTAGTAATTCGACATCCTCTGGACTCATATCTAGCTTAAGCCATCTAGGTGGACCAGCTCTTGCAGGTCTTGTTGAATGTGATTTGCCCTTTTCCCTACGTTTATTCATACTGATACACTCTCCCTATACCCGCTACTTACTCCTAAAAACACAAGAATGTTACAGGGTATTTTAAACTTTAACTAGGGTTAAAAGTTTTTCAAATGCTCTGGATACAGCTTTTGCTCTATGACTATACATGTTCTTCTCGGCGACATCCATTTCAGCAAACGTCCTTTTCTCTCCCTGCGGTATAAATATTGGGTCAAAGCCGAAGCCTTTTTTACCTCTAGGCGCTCTAGATATTTCACCATATACTCTTGCCCTTTCAATTATAATATATGGTTCATAGACTATTACAACAACTGATTCAAAGTAGGCCTCACGATCATCTATACCCTTCATAAGCCTCAATATACCGTTAAAGCCTATTGTCTTGAATGCATAGCTACTATATGGACCGGGAAACCCATTTAATGATTTAATGAAGAGACCTGCATCTTCAACAAGCACAGGCTTCCTATAATGTAGATAATAATTTACTGCAGCATACCAGGCTATTTCTGCTAGATCCTTAGCTTGTATCTCTAGTTTACCAATGGATTCTTGCACTATACAAATATCATATTTTCTAGCTACTTCTTTAACCTCTAATACCTTATGCTTATTGCCTGTTAGAAAGTATAGCGTGTATTTACATGTATCTTTCACGAGAGATCTTCCTCCTTAATCTTTCTTCCACATATCTTCCTCTTAATCTTATATCACGCACCTTATCCTTCAGTTTAGCTGTAAACTCTTTACCAGCAATCTCCATATAGCCTTTCCAGAAATATTCCATGAATAGATCATGTAGTTCCGGATATAATGCCTCTATACTCCTACTAAGTAAATGTATATCTATAGCATATTCCTCAAGATCCCTGCTATAACCAGCTAATCCAAAATCAATTATGTATAGTTTATCATTTGCTATAATTGTATTAGCTATAGTTAGATCGCCATGATAAATAGTGTTTTTATGCATTATACTTGTCTGTCTACCTAAGCTTAAAGCATATCGTATGATATCATCTCTACTTAATTCACTTAGACAATCACTTAATCTATGTCCATCAATATACTCCATGATGATCAATCCGTGATCGGGATCTGCAAAGTATATTGCCGGTACATTTAGGCCGAGAATTTTAAGATGAGACATAATCCTTGCTTCAATAAGTGTCCTTCTATACCTAAATAGTTTATCAAAATCAGGATGTCTATAGGGCTTGGGTACCCTATATTTAACAATCGATTTAAATCCAAGAAATATCGTCATGTATAACTGAGCTTCAGCACCTTGTGTTATAAACTCTAGTTCTCCGGGATCCATGGGAGATCTACCTCATCAAGCCTCCATCTCTGTCTAACAAATGCTTTTAAGGGATCTATCGTTACTCCATGGACATACAATAATAATCCTGTCCAGGCTATCATAGCACCATTATCACCCGCATACCCGTGAGGTACTGTATAGAATCTTGCATTATGGAGTCCAGCCATCTTATCAAGTTTTGAATTAAGATACTCATTAGCTGCTACACCGCCAGTCAGCAAAACCTCTTTCTTACGAGTTAATGCAAGACCTCTCTCAGCAACTTCAACAACCATATTAAATGCTGTCTCTCTAAAAGAAAGACATACATTGCCAAGTTCAACCTTGTTCCTTGCTTGACGAGCTTTTTTAAGTGCAGCTGTTAAAAGCCCCGAAAAAGATAGATCATTTCCCTTAACAGTATATGGTAAGTCTATGAATTCCTTACCCCATTCAGCACATATATCGACTTGATGCTTACCGCCAACAACATATGGCGGCGCAAGTCCAATTTCACGGGCGAATGTATCCAATAGATTACCAAGAGGCATATCTAGTGTTTCGCCCAAGACACGATATCTGCGTCTCCTCTGTATAGATACGAGTGTATTTCCTCCGGATACATAGACTACAAGAGGATCACTTAATTTATTAACGAGCTTACCGATCTCTATATGGGCGACAGCATGATTAACTGGTACGAGAGGCTTCCCATAATATGATGATATAAATCTAGCAATTGAAGCACCAACTCTAAGACACGGGCCTAAGCCAGGACCCAACGCTACTGCAACTGCATCGATATTCTTTAATTTAATACCCGACTTGTCTAATGCATTCCTTAGAACCATAGGCGCCTTTACCATATGATGCTGGCTAGCCTCTCTCGGATGAATACCTCCTTTCTCGGGAACATACTTAGAATATTCATTAACTAGTATCTTAGGCTCTCCATCTATAATAGCAGCTATACCTACTCCAAAAGTGTGAGAAGTAGATTCTATACCTAAAACAACTATTTTCTCCAAAGCCTTCTCCTTACCTTGAACTACGAATAAATTCTGTATATCCACATTTACCACAATGCCACCTTGGTACAGGCTTCTTATGATAAGCCATTACACTACCGCATCTAGGACATCTTTTATTCTTAAGCCTTATTGTACCCTTCTCATAATCATATTCATATAATTTATGTACATGTGCCATACCTTACCACCTACTGCTGTAGCTCTAATTCTAAAAGTTCTGTAGCTCTTTCATTTCTCGTAATAATATGCTTAGGCTCAAATAACTTAGCACGTTCTGGGGAATCATATATATGGGCCTCGATATTCGTTACACCCCATCCAAAATCAGAAACTATTTTCCTGACATAAACCCTATTAATGTCTACATTATATGCATCTGCAATAGCCTTACGTACAAGGCCTCTAGATGGTGTGCCTTTACCGATATGGCTAATCCTGATCTTTAACTCAACTCTCTTAATTAATGGATTATACTTCTCTTCAACAATCTCTCCAGCATATTCATCTCCAATCTTAATGGTTTTCACCATATTCAATCACACTCCATTTTTATGCGTTTAATCCACTGCCTTAACTGGTCTATCCACTCATATCTGGTTTAAATGTCTTAAGTATCTTAATAAACTTTAACCTAGAATAATAGTTAAGATCAACTATGACAATGCCTGTTCTAGGCTGACCATAAACAATATTGTTTAAGAATTTATTAAGACCTAATGCTATAACAAGAAGATCTTCTTCACCATAGACAAAAATGTTCATCGGCTTTTTAATAATTGAAAGAATTGTTTTAGAAGAAAGCGATATTGTGGATCTAGGATTAACTATTTTAAAATAGTGCTCAAAATAACCTGTTTCAAAAGATCTTCTTGTCTTCCCATCTATGATCTTTACACTTGAATCAAATTCTCTACAAACAATATCTCCAACACAAGAATCTACATTAAACCATAGATCACTTTTCCTTACAAGATCTTTAGACTTAATAAATAATTTACCTAATGGGATTGAAAGAACACTTCTCATCCAATAAGGTAGTTTTAGGACAGGGATTTTCTTAATAACCAAATCATCTTACCCTAAGAGCATATCTCCCAGATCTAGTTATTCCAAGGATCTTTGCAACTTCGGATCTATCAGGGTCTATTATTATTACGACACCTTCCCAGTCTTCAGAAAAATCTCTAGAGTTACATATAGGGCATACATCGACATCTCTTTCAACAAGAGCTTTGCATTTCCTACAAGCCTTAAACGGCTTTCTCCGTATTCTAACGGGCATTCTAATTACCACCTAAGAACTATTTCTTTACCTTAGCTACTGTCTCCTTTAATCTTCTAATCCACTCAATCTTTCCAAGATAAGGTTGTCTAAGGGTTAAACTAACTCTTAAACCCTTGGCAGCTAGAAGTGCTACATTATAGACTCTAGCTCGAACACTATCTCCTCTTTCAATAAGCCTACCTGTATCAGCTAATCTAAGACCGGGTCTAGTGGGATCATATTCTATAGGTTCATCGGCTATTTGAGACTTATGTATAAATCCATCAGTAGCACCTAGGTCAACAAATAATCCATAGCTTGTAACAGTAACTATTTCTCCCTCGACAACCTCTTGCATGAATGGATTAAACGCTAATACTGTAAATTCTGCTTCATGATATGTTGCTCCATCACCCGGTATAATCTTTCCTTCAGGAGAAAGAGTTACATCTAGAACAGTAACTATAATTCCCAATTGCCTAGTAACTCTACCTTCATAAGTTTGCCTAAGAACCTTTAAAGCCGCTTCTCTTAAGGACTTTCCAAATTCCTCTGGTGGTATCCTAACAACATCTCTAAGCCTATAGATCCTGTACATACTCTATACACCACACTCTATTGTCATATAATACTTATGGCTAAAATAATAACTATCCTAATAAACACCTTGTGCTTCTAATAACTGTTTCTCCTCCCTAAAATAGATCTCGAGAATCCCTGCTTCCCTAAGCCTTCTCCTCAACTCACGATCGTTAGTAGCAACTATAAAGCCTTCTCTTAAAGCGATCTCTAACAATAGATCATCAACAGATTTATCCGGAGATAATGAGATCTCTATAATTCTACACTTTTTCTTAACAAGTTCTAGGGCTAGTTTTGCAGCTTTCCTCTCCTTAACTCCTCCATGAGCAATTATTTTCTCAAGCTCTTTAACAACTGGCTCTATAACATAGTACTCAGGCTTAGTGTCTAGGAGTTCCTCTATTTGTGTAAAAATGTCTATGCCCCTACCTATGAGCATGAGGATATTGGTGTCTAGGAGAACACCCATTTTACGGGGCAAAACTATGTCACTCAACTAATTTCTTCAATAGTACCCCATCCAGTAAGTCTCCATCTACCAAGTACTTGTCTACTAATAGCTACTCTCGAACCTTCCCATGTAGCAACCGGATCTCTTAGCATTATATCGATCATGTCGCCAGAAACTTTAGTTACAAATCCAAGTCTTATAGCAGTACCTATAGTAACAACAATAGGTTCTCTAATCCTTATAGGAGGTATTTTAACAAGCTCCTTAGTGCCTACAGCACGCTCCATAAGCCTATAATGTACCCTAAGCCTAGTAGCAACAGGTGGTAAATGACCAGGTTTACCAACAATATTGCCTACAAGAGCATCAGCTTTAGTCAAGCTTGGATCGAGTTTTGTACCTATAGCAAGTAATCCTCCGGGCCTAGCCTCATCAATTTCTAGATCGCCGAATCTTAAGCTAACAACTTCTGTAATAACCGGTTCATAACGATATCTGCCCGGACCAATTGGTATTCTTATTCCCGGCCTAATCTCTATCTCATCACCAACTCTTAGCACTCCCTGAATCAATGAACCACCTATTACGCCGCCGCGTAGCTTCTCTGGTGGTGTACCAGGCTTATTTACATCAAAACTACGTACAACGTACATGAGCGGTGGTTTAGAGGGATCTCTTTCTGGAGTGGGTATGATCTCTTCAATAGCTTGAAGTAGTACATCAATATTAGCCTTATGTAATGCACTAACTGGTATTATAGGTGCATCTTCAGCCCATGTGCCTTCTAAGAACTTCTTTATCTGCTTATAATTCTCTAGTGCCTTCTCCTTAGACACTACATCAACCTTATTCTGTACAACAACTAGATTACGTACACCAATGATATCTAGTGCAACGAAATGCTCTCTTGTCTGAGGCTGAGGACATGGCTCATTAGCTGCTATAACGAGTATTGCGCCATCCATTAGAGCTGCGCCAGAGAGCATTGTAGCCATTAAGGCTTCATGGCCAGGTGCATCTACAAAACTTACTCTACGTAATAGTTTTGAGCTACTGCCATCAGGACATGTAGACTCTGTAGTGTATGCTTCTGGAGGCTCAAGATTCTCACAATAAGCTATACTACCGTCCGCATAGCCTAGCTTAATAGTCATACCACGCTTAATCTCTTCACTATGTTTAGCCGTCCATATACCAGTTATTGCTTGTACAAGCGTTGTCTTACCATGATCGACATGACCTATAACTCCAATATTTACTTCAGGCTGTTTAAGTGTCCATGGCAAGTCCTATATACACCCCCACTATATTCTCCTATACAGTCTATGATGTATTATATAAAATAAAATTAGCCATATAATTAAAATGCTCAATAGAGTTAATAAACAATCACTGTATTAATCTGTACAATATCTTCGGTAATAGTGTTTCCTCTAACCATTTTACGGCGGCGTTCACCCTTCTCCTTTGGATGGAATCCGGGTGGACCGGATAATAATACTCTCTTCTTAACGCCACCCATTATGTCTGGTCTCATTGGGAAACCACTATAGTCACTACCACCAGTTATCTTAAGCTTTACATTCTTAAGCCCTATAAGAGAACCGTCAAATACATCACCGATCTTGAGCCCTATGAGCCTCTTAGCACGATCATCATTAATTCTAACCTGCCATGCTCTAGCTCGGAAAACCTCTCCTTCGGCCTCAGTAACACCAGCCTTATCCATGAGTAGACCAGCACTTATATGAACTTCATTCTCAGGAATATTATCGTCTATTTCAACAGTACACCTTATATTGACCTTCTCATTAGACTCTGGCTTATAGATTCTGACTGTTATAACGCCATGTTTAGCATCTAGTTTCTCAAGTAATGCTTTATTCATCTTAGCAACTGGTAGTTTAAAGCCTTCTTTTACATCTCTATCGTATGGTAGATCAGAGCCTATGACCTTGACCTTAACAATACCACCTTTTTTAGGAGCCTCTGGATCGGATATTACTATCTTGAAATCAGCCATTCCAATTACACCCCGGTGCCTTAAGCGGCACCAGCTATTCTCTAACTCCTATGTGTTTTGCCTAATACCAGTATATATAGTATTTTGTTTTCTAAGCGGGTATTGATTATGAGTAGTATATATAGTATTGCATTACTAGTTATAGTAGGTAGATATGTGTTAGAGGATGATAGCTATGAGCGGTGAAGTTGGGAAGTGGATGAGGCAACCAATAGTTGTTGTACTAGGACACGTGGATCATGGTAAGACTACTCTACTTGATAAAATACGTGGTACAGCTGTAACAAAGAAAGAACCGGGTGAGATAACACAGCATGTAGGTGCAAGTATTGTTCCAGCAAGTGTTTTAAGGAAGGTCGCAGAACCATTGAAGAAATATTTTCCAAGACTAAAGATCGAAATACCGGGTCTATTATTCATAGATACTCCTGGGCATGAACTATTCAGTAACTTACGTAAAAGAGGGGGAAGTGTAGCTGATATAGCTATACTAGTAATTGATGTTATGGAGGGCTTTCAGCCACAAACAGTTGAAAGTATTGAGATATTAAAGGAGAGACGTGTGCCATTTATAGTAGCTGCAAACAAGATCGATCGTATACCTGGTTGGAAACCTCGGCCGGATAAGCCATTCTTGGAGACAATCAAGTTGCAAAACCCAAGTATACAGGCTAGACTAGATCAGCTAATATATAGAATAGTTGAACAACTCTATAACCATGGATTTATGTCAGAGAGGTTCGATCGTATAAAGGATTTTCGTAGAACAGTAGCTATTGTACCAGTATCTGCTAAGACAGGAGAGGGATTGCCAGAATTACTTGCTCTACTAACAGGTCTAGTACAGCAATTTATGAAGAAGAAGCTCATTACTAGTGATGAGCCTGGTAAGGGTGTTATACTGGAGGTTAAAGAGGAGCCCGGTCTAGGCACTACAATTGATGTAATCATATATGATGGCGTTATCAGGCGTGGAAACCTAATTGTTGTTGGAGGTAAGACTGAGCCTATTGTTACTAAGGTACGTGCACTTCTCATGCCCCGTCCACTACAGGATATGAGAGCTCATGAGGGTAAGTTCCGTGCTATTGATGAGGCTATAGCCGCTACTGGTGTAAAGATCTCTGCTCCAGGTCTTGAAGATGCATTAGCTGGATCCCCAGTATTTGTTGTTCCCAGTGAGAGCCTTGTCGATGAATATTTAGCTAAGATACAAGAGGAGATCGAGTCTATACGTATTAAGACTGATAGTGTTGGTGTAGTTGTTAAGGCTGATACTCTTGGTACACTAGAGGCTCTTGTTGCTGCACTTCGCAGGGAAAATATACCAGTACGTCTAGCTGATGTTGGACACGTGTCTAAGACTGACGTTATGGAGGCATCTATTGTTAAGAGAGATAAGCCGGAATACGGGGTTATACTGGTATTCAATGTTAAGGTATTACCCGAGGCCAGAGAGCTTGCTGCTAAGGAAGGTGTCAAGTTATTCATAAACAACGTTATCTATAGGTTGTTGGAGGACTATATTGATTGGGTTAGGAAGCTTAAGGAAATGGAGAGACTAAAGGTATTAGAATCGCTTGTTAGACCGGGTAAAATAAGGATTATACCAGGATACATATTTAGGAGAAGTGAGCCAGCTATTGTTGGTATAGAAGTTCTTGGCGGTAAGATAAGGCCTGGTTATCCGCTTATGAGAGAAGATGGTATGAGAATTGGAGAGATCATGCAGATCCGTGATCGTGACAATGTTTTGAAGGAAGCACGTGTAGGACAAGCCGTTGCAATTTCAATTAAAGGCAGAGTTCTTGTAGGTAGACATATTGATGAAGGCGATATACTATACACGGATATACCAAAAGACCATGCCAAACTATGGCTTACAAAGTTCAAGAATGAACTAAGTAATGATGAAATGATGGTCCTTAAAGAGATCATTAATATTAAGAAGAAAAGAGATCCCATGTACGGCTTAATATTTTAGTCAAGAATCTCGTCTCTCTTAAATACAACACTTATCTCAAATTCTGCACTTTCAGGACTATCACTTGCATGAATTATATTTCTTGACTTAGATAGTGCATAGTCACCACGTATAGTTCCAGGAGGAGCTTCTCTACCATCAGTAGGCCCTATCATCAGCCTCACTACTTTAATAGCGCTATCTCCTTCAAGAATCATTGCAACCACAGGTCCGGATGTAATGAATTCTATTAGATCATTAAAGAAGCTCTTACCTTTATGGACTTTATAGAATTCCTCTGCTTGTTCTCTAGTAAACTTAAACATTTTCAATGCCTTGATCTTAAAGCCTTTCTTTTCAAACCTACTAATGATCTCTCCAATCAACCTTTTTTCAACACCATCGGGTTTTATAACTACAAGCGTCCTCTCAATACCCATAACTAAATCCCCGGTGTAGAATGATCATTGGAAGAAGTCTTTAAACATTACTTTATGCAGTGGGTTTATCCTGGGAGAAGTACTATCTTTGTTTTTGTCTACCTTTAACAGTCCATTTAAACTTCCTTGGATCACGTCTAAGTTTTAGATAACTTTTATAACACTTACTACTACAGAACCAGAGAATAGAACCATCATTCTTAACATACATTATACCTGTTCCAGGCTCTATTTCTACACCGCAAAAATTACAATGAACAATTCTAGGCATATCCCTATTCTACCCCTCATACTCCTCCTACTGATAGTTTTACAATACCCCTTAAAGTCCTTATTTAAACTTTATCGTAACCTTTATAACAAGTATTTAGAGTCTCTATAGGACAGCAGAAATTAGAAGGGTGTATTAGTGTGAGTGAAGAGAAAAAGATCATTGTAGAACAACCGCCTGTAAACGTGGTTGAAGAAATAGGTTTTCCAGCAGAAGTAATCCAGATCATTGGAAGGACAGGAGTTACTGGAGAGATTACACAAGTACGTGTAAGAGTGCTTGAAGGAAGGGATCGAGGACGTATAATTACTAGAAACGTTAAAGGCCCTGTTAGAATAGGAGATATACTAATACTACGTGAAACAGAGCGTGAAGCACGTAGATTAAGTAGGAGGTAAAGAATTATCAAATAAATATAATTCTTTGAAAACTAGTATATTCTAAGATAAAAAATATTAGTTTATTATCTATTTGAAACCCGTCTACTACTTACCAGCTTTTGCACGTAGTTCTTGTACAGCTCTAATTATTTCTTCAACAAGCTCCTTAGCATTACCTGGATCTAGTATGGCTGCACTAGCTGCTGCAACCTCTATACCAGCCGCTTCACCAAGACGTTTCTTACTTGGTACATAGACGTAGGGTATTTTCTTCTCATCACATAGAAGTGGTAGGTGTGCAACAATCTCTGGTGGATCAACGTCTTCTGCGATCAATACAAGTTTTGCTTGTCCACGTTCTACAGCTTTAGTTGTCTCATTAGTTCCCTTCTTGATCTTACCGTCAGTCTCTCTAGCCTTCTTTAATGCCTCATATGCCTTCTCAGCAAGATCTGCTGGTACCTCAAATTTTACATAGAATGGCTTACTCATCTTCTCATCCTCACCCCTTCGCAAAGTTCTGGTCGTCGAATCCATTATTCTAAGGGATACACTATATAGCTTATAAAACTATCTATTCCCCCTCAGCAATAAAGCCAGCAATACCAAGCTTAAATGGATCTCTAAGATCCTCTGGAAGAACACCTAACCTAGATAATCCCACCTCCAATAATCAACAGCATACTTACCCAAAGTAATAAAATCAGTAATGTAAAAACCATGAACAGTAAGATAGTCCCTGACAACATCATTCAACATACTCATAATAAGCTCCAACACATAATCTAGAAATTCCATCATTGTTTCATTAGAGAAGCTCTTTAAATTTTCTTCAAAATAATTAACTATACGTTTATGAATGCGCATATATTGCTTGTATTCCTTTAACTGTTTTCTCTATTCTTACAAATCCGTATCTGTAGAACTGTACTATTGATCCATGTTCTATACTTTCAATAGCTCTTTCAACATATCCGTATTCACTTATTATTTTATCGTCTTCAGGCTTCAATATCTCTATTAATATATAGTCGTTTTTAGGTACCCACTGTATTATTGATAGTCCTTTTTTACGTGCTGTTTCTAGATCATTGTCTATAAAGGTTGTTTCAACTACTAGCGTTCCATCTTTATATTTTACACCTCTGTACTCTACATTAGCAAGGTCCATAAGTCTTATCATTTTCTTATTAACTAACATATTTAGATCTCTATGTGATATGTACACATGGATTTCTGGTCCATGTAATACGTATTCTTCCCTGACCTTTGTAGTCGGATGCCTTATGATGCCTATCTTGTGCTCCTTTGGTGCATTATATATCGTGATCTCTATTGGTTCTATTACCAACATGTATCTTGGAGCCTTTGGATCAATTATTTTACGGTTAATAGCTGCTAGATTTGCATAGCTTATCCTTGCATCAACAGGGTTTATGCCTACACTCTTAATGATCTCATGAATAGTCTCTGGTACAATGCCTCTACGTCTTAACGCAGATAGTGTTCCAAAGCGTAGATCATCATATACTTCATAGCCTTCAGCTATCTTCCTCCTCATCTTACTCTTACTAAGCATAACACCTTCAAGACTAAGTCTCCCAACATGTATGGTTTCAGGATACTTCCATCCAAGATGGCTGTAGAGGAATTTTTGTTTAATAGTATTTTGTAGCATGTTCTTTGCCACGGAATATATGTGTTACACCCATCAAGTGATCATCTATTGCTGCAGCAAAGTTATAGGTTGGCCATACGACATACTTATCTCCAACAACTGGATGAGGTGTTTTACTAGTGTCTATTATTCGGAGTGCAACCCATTCCCTAATAGATGGATCGGGATAGTTTAGGTCAGTTTTTATTCTTAGAACAGCTTCGCCCTCACCATAATATCCTTCGACCATTTTATCAAATTCTTCAAGATGAGTACTTGGATCTAGGTCTCTATGTGGACAAGCCTTACCCTGATCACGTAGTTTACGGAATGTATCAGCATCACATTTATCAACATATGCTCCACCAATTTCTATGAGCTTACGGGCTATATCATAATAAATTGGCAGTCTTAGACTCTGAATATATTCCCTCTTCCACTTTATACCAAGCCATCTAAGATCCTCTTTTACTTTGTTATAAGAATCTGGGAATGGTGCCTTAGTTCTTGGATCAGTATCCTCAAAACGTAAGATCATCTCACCTTTATACATTTCAGCATAGATATAGCTTAAGTAAGCAGCTCTCGCGTTACCAAGATGTATTGTGAAGTCTGGATTAGGAGCGAATCTTGTTATAACTCCGCCTTCTATAGCATTTGGTAATGGAGGTAATTCTTTCTTCTCCTCCTTAGGCCTTGTCTCAAGAAGTTCAGGATAATTCTTTTTAATGATCTTTTCTTGTTCTTCAATACTAAGTTTATTAATTTCGTCAACAACTTCCTTAATAACCGGTATTATCTGTTTAATAATGGTTTTAATCTCTGGTTTTTCAGCTATGATTTTTGATACAACAGGACCTACTCTAGCCTTACCACTATGCTTTACAGCATTTAGTAATGCGTATTTATAAGCTAAATCTCTAATCTCTTTTAATCTTGATTCTTCTAACGTCATTTTCGCCCACAACCACGATCAAGTATCTCTCAGGTTTTTCCCACGGGAAATTTACTACTAGTAATACTAATCCTTTACACGGAGATTTATAGACTCTTACCTCGCCTTTACCAGTTACCATGTAAGCTATTTTATCATGCAGATCTACCTTATCTCCTTCCTTAACGAATACATAAGGATGTATGCTCTTGACCTCAACAAGACAATTCTTAGTACCCTTTTCTACAAGAAAAGCATCAAGATCTCCTTTATCCCTAAACTTAGGAACTACAATAACTGTTCTCTTAAAGATCGCTTCAACTAGATCAAGGGCTTTATCAACTACATCCTCATATATTATATGTCCAAAAAATCTTCCAACAGGTTCCTTTGAAAACCTATATTTCCCATTACTTGTTTCAACTATGTAGTAATCAGACTCTATTCCTTCAACATATACTTCTGGAAACTCATAGTTTTCCAAATAAATCACCCACTTTTGATCTCAAGATATTTATTCCAATCAATCCCCCTAGAACTCAATACTGCGAGAATGCTATTTGGCATGTATAACGGTTTATTCATAAGTTCCTTAACATTATGGGATCCGGTTAAGAACATTACTGCCTTAAGCTCATTAATATATCGTTCAATATATTTTGAGCCGGCTTCAAAGCCGCCATTAATAATAGCTCTTAATATGGGAAGAGCAAAACCAGCCATATTGGCGCCCAAGGCAATATTTAAAGCAGCCTTATATCCATCCCATACACCGCCACTAGCTATAATCCAAGAAGATGGTGCAGCCCACCTTGCTTCTATGACAGACAATGGTGTTGGAATACCCCATCCACCAAGCTTTTTACCAAGCAAAGCCTTATCTTTATGACCTGATTTCTCTGCTCTATAGACTTCAACAGCTATCCAGCTAGTACCGCAAGCACCAGCTACATCAAATATCTCTATACCAAGTCCATGGAATAGTCTTACAACTTCCATAGATAGGCCATTACCAACTTCCTTAATTAATATAGGTATATTAATTAGATCCATTAATTCAGATAATTTATTAAGAAGAGTATTTGAGAAGTCGATGTCTCCTTCAGGCTGTATAAGTTCTTGTGCAGGGTTCAAATGAATAGCTAGTGCATCTGCATTTAGTTTATCAAGTGCTTCAATAAGTGATCTAAGATCTATCTTACTGAGCGTATTAATGCCTATATTTCCTAACACTGGGACATTTCTAGCAACTTTTCTAACAACAGTATAAGATTCTATGATCTCGGAGCTTTTTGTCTCAAGCATTGCTCTCTGACTTCCAACACCAATAGCAATACCGTATTTCTCGGCAATCTTTGCAAGAAGTTCATTTATCTTTATAACACTTCTATGGCCTCCTGTTATGCCAGTTATCATTAATGGAGCTTTTAAGCTATAGCCTAGAAAGTTAATAGATAAATCAATATCATTATAATTCAGGCCTGGAAATGCATTATGTACAAATTTAATATTACTATATATGTCTGAACAAAGACTTGGATAGACTATGTTCTCCCTAATAACTATATCTATATGTTCATACTTTCTATTGATTGTAGCATTTAACACTAGACATCCACCATATGCTTTCAAGGTAAATCAAACCAATTATATGCTAGGCCACACTATATTAAAGATATATCTCTAAACATAAAAGTATAGTTAGTTTATAGATGATCTATTGAAGAGTAATAATCGATACATAGTTCCCCAAATCCCATATATAATGACCATTTAAAGGAGGATATAGTTCATAGACTGCATAGTATATTCCATTAATAATTCTTTCAGCTTCACTAAATAAGTCAGAACACTCGCTAAATCCTCTAGATAATACACAACGGGCTATGGAAAGAACTGTATGACCTCCTAAATGAACTATTGCAGAATTTATAGCTTGATCTTCAATAAGTAATAGAGCTTTATTGTAATCAATAATGTTTCTATCAATAAACTCTATGTTCATTTCATCCATTATCACTACTGGTTGTTCACCATCTCTATAAATGAGTGATTTCGAAGCTAAATAGGATTTCTTTAAGGCATTTACAACTACATTATTGAGACCAAGTTCTTTATCTATTGTTCTTGATATATCAAATAACTCATTAATATCTATACCAAATAATTTTAGTGATTCAATAGTTATTGCCACATATGCTCCTAATGCATATTCTATGTTACCATATATATCAATTTGTAAGCCTTGTCTAATATCTTCAGAAATTATCTTTTTAAAAAATACACTTAGATATTTCTCTAATAACTCTAAATAACTACTTGGAGAACTATGTAAAACTATGCTAACATTATTTTCTATAATGCTTACTTTAAACTTTATTCTAGTTGGAGTCAATATAGTGTATACTGGGTTATTAACATTTATTGGGGTAGAAAATATTGGAACAGGTATATTATATATAGTTGTCTCTATGATCTCTTATCACCGATATATAAATATTGAGTAAACAGGCTAATTTAATTATCCATGACTATAATGGAATAATTATTTACCGTAAAACCTTATTGAAGCATAGCCAACAACAGCGGCTTTATTGCCTGATGTATCACCACTTGTAGCATATTTTAATAGTTCAGCTTTTGCATTATCACCATATACTTTCTTAGTATACTCCATTATCACCATTATTCCTCCAGGACCACATATCGATATATTAAGCTCCTTAATAATATTATAGAATTTACGAGTATCAAGTTCAAGGATCTTTTCTATGGCTTTAAGATCTTTAGATTTAGCTGATTCATGCGGCTCATAATGTGTGAAATCACTGCTTGCAAGAATAACTATATCACGTTCACTATGTGCTATCGCATCATATATAGCATTTGCAAGATCTATTGCAACTTCAGGTGTTTGCAGTGCAAGTACTATTGGCACTATCTTGAATTTATTACCAAATAAATACTGGAGAAACGGTAATTGAACTTCTATTGAGTGCTCTTCAACATGTGCATAAACATCTAATTCAGCATACTCACTATTATTAACAATGCTTCGTGCTAATTCTGTATCAACCTCTATTTCACCAAGAGGAGTAGCCCATTTACCAGATGGATAAACGGATACTAATGCACCATAGCCAGTATGGTTAGGTCCTATGATAATAAATGTCTCAGGTAATCCTTCTTCAGCAAGCTTTAGATAGGAATAGGCAGCTACAGGACCACTATAGATATACCCTGCATGTGGTACAACGAATCCTGTACTTTCTTTAACTCTAGTAGATGATGGCTTAGGCAGTACACCGGGACCTACAGAATGTTTAAAGGAACTCTCTATAGCTCTCCTAAGATCATCCGGGTTAATAGGGTAAAAGTAACCAGCTACGGCAGGACTACGGATCTCAGGATATATTTCCATGATTGCTACCTCTGAATCCTTGTTTCAAACTCACTAGGAGGCTCTGGCAAGTCACCATCATGTGGCAATAGTCCACGTTCACGCAGTACTTGGCGTGCAAGTAGCCAGTATATTAGTGCTAGGCTCTTCCTACCCTTATTATTAGCTGGTACTATAAGGTCTATGTATTCTGTACGGTTATCTGTGTCAGTTAACGCTATTACTGGAACACCTATTTCAGCAGCTTCCTTAAGTGCCTGTGAATCAGCTCTAGGATCGGTTATCAATACTATTTCTGGCTCAAAATATTGTTTAAGCGATGGATTAGTGAATATACCCGGCAAGAACCTGCCCGTGAACGCATGGCATCCAACATATTTACAGAATTTCTGAGCTGGCTTTTGACCATATTGTCGTACGGATACAACAGCTATTTTCGAAGGATCATATCTAGCCAAAAACTTAGCTGCAACTCTAATACGTTCATCAATCTTTCTAATATCAAGTATATATAAACCATCATTTCTTACACGATAAACAAATTTCTCCATAAACTTTGTACACATATGTGTACCGATATGCATACCAGCTGCAAGATATTGTTCAAGAGGTATCAATAATTCAATATCTCTATGTTTAACCTCTCTACTCTCTTCCTTAGGAGCTTGTCTACTTTCCTCGGACATGAATAATCACCTTCTTAAACTAGCTTATCTTGGGGAAATTAAGGATCTCATAAGCAAGATCTACATGAGAGAGGAACATACGTCTGCAACAATACCTTTTAACACCAAGATCATCAAGTACCTTACCCGGATCTTCTCCAGCCTCTACGCGACGTTTAAACTCATCCCATAAGTGTCCTATAGGCCTACCACATGTAAAACATCTAACAGGTATGATCATTCTAGTGCATCACCTATAGCTCTTCTGCCATCTTCTACGTGCACTATACCTCATATACTTTTCAGGCTCTGTTCTACGTGGATCTCCAGAAAGCATGTAACGATCATAGTCGTTTAAGATCCTCTTAAGCTCCAAGTTATCACCTGCATACTTTAGCAAACCTCTTGCAAGAGCCATACGTACTGCATCAGCTTGACTCATATAGCCGCCTCCCTTAACATTGACTCTTATATCAACTTGTTTCAAGAGATCGCCGACTATGACCAGTGGTTCATACATCTTAAGCTTTGCAAGCTCAATGGGCCATATCTCTAATGGTATGCCATTAATCCAGATCCTTCCTTCACCTGGCTTTATGACTGCCCTAGCTATACTTGTCTTCCTCTTACCAGTTGCTATAACGATCTTCTTAGGCTCAACCTTGGCCTTACTCACCTATAAGCACCCCTCCATCCAATGTGTTTAGAAACTTCATATAATGTTATATATTTATTCTTAAGCCTAGAAACATCAGCTTCACGGAACCTAATGAACCCTTCCTCCTTACCACTAAGTTCTGGAGGAACACCTATATAGACACGTAGTCTTTTATACGCGTTCCTTCCACGGGGCTTATTCATTGGAAGCATTCCACGTACTGTTCTCTTAAATAATCTATCTGGAGCCTTAGGCCTTCGAATACCACCCTTATATGGGTTATGCAGAGTCCTTACTTGCTCAATAAGTTTATAGCCCATGATCACTCTCTTAGGCTCGCCACTAACAACAGCTTTCTCTGCATTAACAACTATTATACGGTAACCTTCGAGAAGCTTTTTAGCGATTATACTAGCTAATCTACCGAGTATTTGATCTGTTGCATCAATTATGATTGTTTTCCTACTAGTTTCTCCAGCCATTGTCTACCACCCTAACCAATTATCTTGACATTACTACCACGTGGATTCTCACTTATAAGGTCGAGTATATGTATTGCCTTACCTCCAGCAGACTTTATCTTCTCAAGAGCTTTAAGGCTAAAGCTTATAGCTGCAACAGTTACCGGGTGATCCAGTTTCCCGGCACCCAATACCTTACCAGGTACAATAACTACTTCGCCATCACTTGTATGACGATTAATCCTACTGATATTAACGGCTATTCTCTTTCTCCTAGGTTTTTCAAGTAGATCTGCTACTGAATCCCATATTGGCGCATTATTGCTGTTAGCAGCTTTTCTAAGCTCTCTTATTGTCTTACGCAGTATAATGTTCGTTGGACCTGTTCTCTTCATTGTATCACACCCTCTCTACGTAGTTGTTCAAGGAAGTCATCTAATTTAGAGTCAAGAACACGTATAGCCTCTAAAAGTATTTTCTTAGGAGGTAATGAGCCTGTTGATTCAATAGATAATACATATTCATCTTCACGGAAACTAACAGTAACAGCCCCCTTAGGACACTGTGACTCACATAGCCTACAAAATGTACATTCGATGATCTTATCTTTATCTACAACAGGTTTTCCATGAGATAATTTAAAGATCCCTTTAGGACATATATCTATACAGACTTCGCAACCTTTTTCACATTTACCATAATCGATCTTTATATCAGGTACATATTTATGGGCAGCAACTGATACAGGGCTCCACTTAGCATGCTCTTTACCACGTCCAAGCCGTGCATATGCCTCTAATCTTATTTTTTGACCAGGGCCAAGTACGAGAATGGGTATTGACTCATAGACAGGTTTTACATCGGGATCACTTGACAATAGATCTCTACTATATATAGTGAGCGGGGTATTGCCTTTATTTTCAGCCTCAAGATCAAGTTTTACAAAACATTCTTCAGAGAATATTGTCTCTTCTCCGCCTCTGCACTCTTCCGGAGACTTATATTTATTTAATGCATACTCACTAGTCAATGGTATTAGTCCAAGTCTATGAGCAATTATCTCGTCATAGAATACACTAGTGTTAAGAGTGAATACAACTGTATCCACAGCCATGGTAGGTACTTCACTAATCATAACTCTTCTAATAGCATTTAGAATCTGTAAGGAAATATCTTTAACATAGAGTTTAAGCGTTAAGGGAGTTTTTTCTAAAATATCTATTTCCAATACATCATCACCAAGTAAAATTTAGACTCTTCTACCACGCCTACCTCCAGGCCTCCTAGTAGTATCATGAGGCAGTGGTGTAACATCTTCAATTCTACCAATAATGAATCCTGCACGAGCAAGCGCACGTATTGCAGCCTGTGCTCCGGGCCCAGGTGTCTTAGGACCGTGTCCTCCAGGCGCGCGTACCTTTATATGTAGTGCCGTTATACCCTTGTCCATGGTAGCAGATGCTGCACGACTAGCAGCTAGCATTGCCGCGTATGGGCTTGGCTTCTCACGATCAGCTTTTACAACCATTCCACCGCTTGCACGGCTTATAGTCTCTGCACCAGTTAAGTCTGTTATATGGATTATAGTATTGTTTGGCGAACTATAGATATGGGCTACACCCCATTTAAGCTCACGAATCGAGAAGGCCATAATAATCAACCTCCAGCTTGTTCTTCAGCTAATTTCTTAAATGGACTTGTAGGCGCATAATCTATTAGATCCTCTTCATCTCTAGTAACAAGGTATCCTGGAGCAGTAACTCTACGTCCAGCAATAGCTATATGTCCATGGACTATTAATTGCCTAGCTTGATAGATTGTTCTAGCAAGTCCCTTACGATAAACAATGGTCTGAAGCCTTCTCTCAAGAAGATCCTCTACAGACAGTGAAAGAACATCATCAAGAGTAGCGTTTTCAGGTAATAAACCAAGTTGGTATAGACGGCGTAGAAGAGCCTTCTCAACCTTTTCACGGATCTCCTGGGGTACAGCAAGCAATGAGCGTGCTTGATGCCTAAACTTACGTATGATCGTCTGTGCTATCCATAGCTCCCTCTTGTTACGTAGTCCATATTCACCTACAAGCCTCATCTCATACATTAATCTCTCTTTACGCCATGGATGCTTAGGGCCTATCCATTTCTTCCGAGGCTTACGCGGATCGCCCATAGCTTATTACCTCCTCTTCTTCCTTACACCAACAGTTATGCCTAGACGCCCAGTTGTACGTGTTCTCTGTCCACGTACCTTTAGACCGAGTGCATGCCTTATACCACGGTAGCTCTTAATTCTCTTTTCTCTCTCAATATCCTGTTTTACATAGAATATTAGTTCAGCACCAATCAAATGCATGTTCCTCCCACTAACATAATCCTTCCTACGATTAAGAACCCATTCTGGAAGACCATAAGCTGATAAATCCTTTAATGCCTCCTCTATCTTTCTAACCTCAGCATCTGTTAAGAAACCAATTCTCTTCTCAGGATCAATACCCAGTGTACGGCATAAAGCATATGCTAGATTTACACCAATACCCTTTATTTCTGCAAGACCCCATGCAGTCTTAAGGCTGCCGTCGACATCGGTTCCTGCAATACGTACTATATACTTAAATGCTTCTTCACTCAAACCTTTATCCTCACCCAACTACTTTAACTACTCCCCTACTCTAAAGCACCTAAAAAACCTATACTAAAACTGGTTTTAAGGATTTTCCTATACAATATAGGTTTCTATGAGATGATCTTTAAGAGTATAGCATACATCCTCCTAGCATTTTCAAGCATATCATGATCGTTATTAAAGAACACATATATCTTACTACCACCTAGCCCAATCACTTTTTTAGCAACTTCTAGTAACTCTTCATCAGTATAGTAATGAACATACCAAAAACTACGTCCATGCATACGAACATATACATAAGGGGATGA
>Ga0180301_10001095_pt1 | contig 21167 bp, 20 predicted proteins | sample GuaBasSediGuay16_FD_121797 | JGI IMG/M metagenome (GOLD analysis project Ga0180301, IMG submission 121797) | Subseafloor sediment microbial communities from Guaymas Basin, Gulf of California, Mexico - Guay16, Core 4569-2, 12-15 cm | ecosystem: Environmental > Aquatic > Marine > Hydrothermal...
TCTCAAATGCTATCATGCCGCCGAATCCGCGCATCTGGCTTTTCGCAAGCGCGTGTTGTGGGTGGTCCTTTAGTCCTGGGTAGTAGACTTTCGCTATGCTTGGGTGTTCTTCGAGGAATTCTGCAACTTTTTCAGCGTTTGCGGTGTGGCGATCCATTCGCAGTGTGAGCGTCTTGATGCCGCGGAGGAGGAGCCATGCATTGAAAGGGCTCATTGCAGCGCCGAAGTCTTTGAGCAGTTGGTGGGTGCGTTCTATGAATTCGGCGTCTGAGATGATGACACCTCCGAGGGTGTCGCAGTGCCCGCAGATATACTTGGTTGCGCTGTGGACGACGACGTCAGAACCAAGCTCGAGTGGATTCTGTAAATAAGGTGTCATGTAGGTATTATCGACCATTGTGGTCGGGTGGTACTGTGAGATCTTCTTTATGTCGACCAGTTTCATCGTTGGATTGGTGGGAGTCTCGCAGAAGATGAGCTTGGTGTTGTCCTGCAGGTTTTCTTCGAGTTCATCGGTCTTTGAAAGATCTATCATCGAGACGTTTATGCCGAGGCGTGGAAAAATCTCGGTGAAGAGATCATAGGTGCTGCCATAGATTGTTCGATCGGAGATTACGTGGTCGCCCGATTTGACGATTGAGAGAACGGCGGCGTTTATAGCTCCCATTCCGCTTGCAAAAGCCTTGGCGCTCTCGCCGCCCTCAAGGACTGCCATCTTCTCTTCAAAGACTTTCTGCGTGGGGTTGCCGACACGGGAGTAGACAAAGCCCTCGCTTTTCCCTTCAAATATATCCTGCATCTCCCGAGCAGTCTCAAAGGCGTATGTCGCAGTCTGGTATATCGGCGGAACAACGCCCCGCGCGGGCGTGTATCGTCCTGCGTGCACCGCTTTTGTTGTGAAGCTTTTTTCTTTCATAAGTAACACATCCTATGATTTTTTATTTATTTTTGATCAATTCGTAGTTATATAATTCTTAAAGGCTTATGAGTGGAATCCAACTCTATCACAGCCCCCAGTACTCTCTCTGCACTCGTTTCACGTCGTTTATCCTTTCTTTAACCACGCTTCGCACGGGTTCAGTTGATCTTTCGTGCCTGTACCCATGAAATCCTCTGACGATCGCGTAGACTGCGTCTGCGAGTGCGTCGAGGTTGTATCCGCCTTCGAGTGATGCCACCACTCGGCCCTCGCAGAGTTTCTCTGAGAGGTCGACCACGATCTCTGAGAGCGCGCCGAAGCCTTCTGTTGTGAGGTTCATGCCTGCGAGTGGGTCTCTCTCTGATGCATCCTGTCCAGCCGATACGAGTATGATTTCGGGTTTGAACTCTTCTGCTATCGGGTTCAGGATTTCTTCGAATACGTCTCTGTAGTCTGTATCGGTGCACCCAGTGGGAAGTGGCACATTAACAGTGTAACCCCTGCCATCACCACTTCCGACCTCGCTGACTTGGCCTGTGCCTGGGTAGTGTGGGTACTGGTGCGTGGAAAAGTAGAGCACACTCGGATCAGAATAGAGTGCATCCTGTGTCCCGTTGCCATGGTGCACGTCCCAGTCCACGATAAGCACGCGGGAGAGACCGTGCTGCTTCTGCGCATGTCTCGCTGCTATTGCCACATTATTGAATAGACAGAACCCCATTGCACGATCGGGCGTTGCATGATGCCCGGGTGGGCGCACCGCTCCAAAGACGTTTCTCACATCACCCTCAACAACAGCGTCCACGCCTGCAATCACACCGCCTGCTGCAAGTAGTGCCACAGAGTAGGAATCAGGAGAGACAGGCGTGTCCATATCAAGCGGAACACCCCTCGCACTGTGCTCCTTAACGCGCTCTATGTGCGAAGACGTGTGCACGTACTCTAACTCCGCCTCTGTTGCTTTCCGCGGCGAGACCCTCACAAGATCATCGAGTGATTCGAGCCGCTCCATTATTGCAACAAGCCTCTCAGCACGCTCAGGATGACCAACCGTCCTGTGCAGTTGATAATCTGGATGATACACGATCCCAGTTCTCTCTCTCGACATAAAGCTGAGTATGATCTCAACAGCTATAAAATTATATGCTGATCTCGGGGCTGTCAACTTGTCAAATTTTAAAAATGTCAACCAGTGTAATTGTCCAGCAATTCACTTCTATTAATATATAAATTATTATATTTTTATATGCATGGACAAGATTGGGGCAACTTAGAAGTTTTAAAGAAAGTTTTTTGTGATATGAATATTATGATGCCTTGTTCTAAGACTAATGGGAGGTTGCTGTTTTGGACGATGAAGAGATAATACGGCTGTTGAATCAGGATTTTGTATTAGAGATTGAAGCATCTATGGTCTATGTGAGAAACGCTTTTCTCATGAAAGATTGCGTGCCAAGCAGGTTGACCGAAGCCATTGCCATCGATGAAATGCGTCATATGAACTGGCTTGGAAATCTCATCGTTAAAAAAGGCGGCGTTCCAATAATGGAGCACAAAGATCTTGATTTTGGGAATGAGAGTCTTAAAGGATATCTGCAGAAGCAGTATGACTTGGAAAATGATGCTGTTAAGCAGTATCAAGAGCAAATAGACTTAATTGGTGAAAACGATGCTGAAGCTGTTGAAACATTGAAGCACATTCTGGATGAAGAAAGAAGACACCGTAAAGAGTTTCGGTTACAGTTAGAGAGACTAAAACAATAGATGCAATAAAATGAGATATTTTCAGGTATCAATCACTGAAGAGCTACAAAAAGAAAAAAAATAAGACCACAGGTAACGATAGGGGGTGCAACCCTCAGGTAGAGGATGCCGCCCACAAAGTCTGTGTGTGCTCTCCTGTGTCTTAATCCTGTTAAAACTGTTTATTCTGATGAGTTCTGAGGATAGATGCTTGTTTTACAATATTTGAATTGTCAAACGATCTCCAATAGCCTGTTCTGTAGAGAGTATCGTCTGTTTGCAGAATATTTACTTTTATAGGGGTGTTTCAGCCCTCTTGCCAGTGATGTGATTCGTACCTATGTTTTACTTATCGTCACTTCTTGGCACGCTCGAACGTTCGTGTCACCATATCCACCGCGAAGTACTCTTTGCTGATGTGAGTGAGTGGGTGGGCAGCTTCAGGTTTGAGCACACCATCCCACGCACTCTCTTTCACGCCTACGGAAACGACCTCGCCTGTAATCCAGATATGAGCGCCGAGTTCAACCGCTTTTTCGAATCTGCATTCAATCCACCCGATTGCTTCCTTGATTCTCGGTGGTTTCACGACCGCTGTTTCTGCCTCGGTAAGTCCTGCCTTCTCAAGTTCATTGACATCAGGCGGATACTTCTCCTCAAGGATCTTCATCAAATCCCCCATATCTTCTCCAGCCACGTTCACAACAAATTCCCTCGTATCCTGGATATTTCGCCATGTATCATGCTCTGGATGGCACGAAAACCCATACAACGGCGGATCAACACTTATCGGGGTGTTCATGCTGAAAGGAGCAGCATTCGGAACACCGTTCTTCGATACAGTCGTCACAACAACCACAGGTCTCACAAAAAGCTTCGAAAAATCTTCCAGTCTGAGTCTCATACTAAGTCCTATGGGCTCTCAACAATAAGGACTTTTTCCATAACACAAGGTTTTTGCACAGAGCAGAACAGAAACAAAAAAAGATGGGTTAAAGAGTAGATCTATTCGCCTAAAGTCTCAAAGAGACGCTTTACGAACGTCGTCACATCAACTGATATGTCTGATCGGTCTTGCAGTTCTATTTTTCAGTGGCTGAAGTGGCGCATGCCTGTGAAGATCATCGAGACTCCAAGTCGTTCTGCTTCTGCTATTACTTCGTCGTCACGTATTGAGCCGCCTGGTGATACGATGTATCTTATGCCAGCTTCTGCAGAGTGGGTTATGCTGTCCGGGAACGGGAAGAAGGCATCGGATGCGAGTACTGACTCTGAGAGTACCTGTTTGCCGTACTCATCGAGACTCGTTTTCACGTGGTTTTGTTCGTGCCATGTTTTGATGTTCTCTTCTGCTTTTGTGAGTGCGAGTTTTCTGATTGAGTCCACGCGGTTCGGCTGTCCTGCGCCTGCGCCAAGCAGTGCATAACTTTGTGGTTCATACTCGCATCCTATCACAACTGCGTTCGATTTGGTGTGCTTGCATGCTGCAATGGCAAATCTCGCAAGATTCCATCTCGCTTTTGGGAATTCATGCACTGTAACAGTTTCCCATTTTTCATAAAGTCCTCGGTTCATGGTCTGCCTCAGCACACCACCAGTTATATGATGATACGTGTGTTCGCTCCCGATTTCCTCGCTCATATCTGGTAGTTCGAGGAGTCGTAGATCGCGACTCTTCTTCTGTAGGAATGTGAGTGCGTCTGGTTCGAAACCTGGTGCAAGGATCACCTCTACGAACCGCCCTTTTAGAAACTCTGCTGCCTCAAGTCCGAGCGGCTTGTTGAAGCATAGCACGCTGCCGAAGGCTGATATCTGATCTCCCGTCCACGCTGCTCTGATGGCAGATAACTGTGTGTTGCCTGTTGCAAGCCCGCAGGGGTTGTTGTGTTTCACCACCACTGCCGCGTGCTGGTCTGTTGTCTCTTCAAGCTCTTTTATGGTCTGCATGGCGTTTTCAGAATCGACGTAATTGTTGTATGACATCTGTTTCCCGTGCAACTGTCTTGCCCGTGCAAGACTTGGGCCTGTACTTTTACCGCCAGTTTCAATGTATAATTCAGCTTTTTGATGCCAGTTCTCACCGTACCTGAGGCGTCGTCCATCTGTGAATTGAAGACGGAGCACATCCTCTCCAAGAAGTACTCGGCTGAGATACGTGTCGATTGCACCATCATAGTTGGCAGTGTGCCTGAAAGCCTTAACTGCAAGCCTCTTTCGCGTCTTAAAGGAGACTCCACCAGTCTCGCTGATCTCTTCTATTATCGGTCTGTACTCGTTTGGATCGACGATGACTGTCACATGTTCATAGTTCTTTGCACCCGCGCGAACCATCGCAGGACCGCCGATATCAATCTCCTCGATCGCCTCTGGCACACTAACTTCCTCGCGCTCTATCGTCTGCTGGAAGGGATAGAGGTTCACAACCAAAAGATCTATGAACTGTATTCCCGCTCTCTCAGCCTCTCTCACATGAATAGGATTATATCTCAATCCAAGAATTCCGCCATGTATCAACGGGTGCAGGGTCTTCACACGACCATCCATCATCTCAGGAAACCCTGTTACTTTCGCCACGTCCAGAACGCTTATGCCTGCACCATTGAGTACCCTCGCGGTTCCACCAGTGGACACAATTTCAACACCGAACCGCTTAAGTTCTCTGCAGAAATGAACGAGACCAGTCTTATCAGAAACGCTAACAAGAGCCCTTTTAACAGGAACCAATGAGGAATCACCACCCCTGAAACGTGAAATCCTCTGATAAGCCTATCGGTTCGTCAAGGCTCACAATTTACGCGGTATTCGGGTACGCCACCGAACTTGAGAGAGAGGGACGTGTTCAATAACTAATTATATGATCAGGTAGCAAGTAGAATAAAGCATCGGGCATTGAACAAGGTGTCTTGAATGGATATAATAGGTGGCTCTTCATCCCAGTTGCTTGCAAGTAGAATTGCGAATGAGTCTGGAGCACGGCTTATCCTCACTGAATTCAAAGAATTTCCAGATGGAGAACAATACACACGAATACTCGAGAAACCCGATACCGATGTGGTTATAATCCAAAGCGTAGTTAAAGATCCTGATTTCATCACACTTCTGCAGTTGATCGATGCATGCGAAGACGCTGACAAGATCACTGTCGTTATACCTTATATGGGCTATGCAAGACAAGACAAACGGTTCAAGGACGGCGAGGCCATCACCTCTAGAGCACTTGCCCGCGCCATAAACGCCGACCAGGTAATACTTGTGAACATACACAACGAAGAGATACTGAAATACTTCAATGCCCCAGCAAAAAACCTTGATGCGACAGGAATGGTTGGGGAGTATCTGAAGGAGTTGAAACTTGCCAAGCCAATAGTGATCGCACCAGACGGCGGCGCCATAGGAATTGCCAGAAACGCCGCAGAAATACTGGGTACCGAGTACGACCACCTCGAAAAAAAGCGACTCAGCGGAGAGAGAGTAACAATCACACCAAAGAAACTCGATATCGAAGAGAAAGACATCATACTAATCGACGACATCATCTCCACGGGCGGCACAATCGCAGAAGCGATATCCATATTTAAATCAGAGGCATCAAGCATACACGTGGCATGTGTGCACCCAGCACTCACGGGAAACGCAGTACTGCGCCTCTTCCACGCAGGAGTTGCGAGCATCACCTCAACAGACACGATCGAAAAAGGCACAAGCAAAGTAAGCATAGCCCCGTTGGTAGCAGACGAAATCCAAAAAATATAATTATAAATAATATTTTATTTAATTTGTATTTTTGAGATTTCAACGTGAAGGAGAACGTAAGGTTTTCCGCTTCGCTTATTTATATCACAGGTAAAAGGTAGATGGATAGAAGATTTGGATCTACTCCACGTAAATCTTAGCAAAGTGTGGCTTATTCGACTTCGTATGCCTTAAATCCAGTTGATTTTAGGACATTTCTATCTGGGGTTATCAGCAGGCATTCGGTCCCCTCGGTTCTCTCAACCATGTTCATGCCTTCAACTGGACCAAGTACGAACACTGCAGTTGCAAGTGCGTCAGCTTCCAGTGCCGAGGTAGCGATGATGGTTGCGCTCATGAGGCTCTGCGAGGGGTGACCACTTCTTGGATCGCTGATGTGGGAGAGGCGCGCAGATTCGTTGAAGTAGCGTTCGTAGTTGCCACTTGTTGTAACTGCCATATCTGAGATGTTCAACACGGCGATTGTATCGGTTTTGTTGTCTGGGTTGCGAAGTCCTACTTTCCATGGTGAACCATCTGGTTTTGTGCCAAAATACATGCCGTCACCACCTGCATTCACAAAACCACTGTTGTATCCGTTTCTTTTGAGCACAGCTACTGCTTCGTCCACTGCATATCCTTTTGCAACCCCGCCAAGAGTGATAGCCATTCCATCGGTTCTTAAAGCAATACTGTTATTCTCCAGGGTTATATTGCTGTAGTTCACAAGAGCCAAGGTATCGTTTATCTCTTGATCGGTAGGGTACTCACCAGAGTTTATTTTTGTTTTCCACAGCATAAGCATGGGTAGGATGGTGATATCAAAGGCGCCACCACTGATTTCACTATAATATATTGATCGATCTATAACGTGGACAAGGTCGGGAGATGCTTCTAGTAAATATCCCTCTCTATTCAAGCGACTTATCTCACTCTCCTCTCTGTAGGTGCTCATCAACTTCTCAATTCTCTCAATTTCGTTAAATGCCAGATCTAACGCAGTCTTAGAACTATTTTCACGACTGACAATCTCGACTGTGACGATTGTGTCCATCGCCTCTCGACTTTCACATTCTATGCCGATGCTATTCTGGCCATTCAAGTCTGTTGGAAAGGGTTGGAAAATGCTGAAAAATGCTATCAGCAGAACAGTTAATGCTAAAGAAATGGCAGCTATTTTTCGAGTGCCCATGTGCATACTGATAATAAGATCATATATCTGTGTTTTGCTGTGATGCAACCATCAACCATTCAGAGGGGGGAATGTTGACGTCTTGACTGCTATTTCACATGACAAAGACCATCGTTTCTGGCGAGCTACCTCTTTCACTCAGTGACTTCAACCTTGATCTCTTTCTCTGTCACAGGAACGAGCCGTTTCCATCGTATAACCGTGTCGCTCTCAACTCGCATTTCAGAGATTGCCTTTTCAGGCATAACACTGTCAATCTCGTAGATGTAAAAACCCTCCTTTCCACCAATGGACGCCACAAGCTCGTGATCGCCGACGTGTTTTATCTCGACTGCCGAAACTTTGCGCAAAACGTCAAGAACGGTGGAACCTGCTTTCACACTCACGCTGTGTTCATTGGAGAAAGCCTCCCCTAACCTCTCAGATGGATCTTTGTCCAGTGATATGATGTGTGTTCGACCATATCTCCTACGTTTCACAAATCCACACTCTTCCAGCATCTTTACATGCTTTGCTGCAACAGGTACAGATATCTCCACTTTCCGTGCAAGCCCTGCAACGTGACAGTCACCTGACGATAACACTGCCAAAATCTTCCTTCTCGTCCCACTTGCAAGTGCTCTAAAAATATCATTGTTATCCTTGTTACTCATACATATAACCTAAAAAGTAACCTATTTATCTGTTGCGGTTTTTCAGTAATTTTAAGGCGTCGCCGCTGAACAGCAGCAAGGTTGTGGTGCAAAAAAAATTGTTCCGCAGGTTCCACTAAAGAACACACCACAACCCCATTAAACGCTTCCCTGAAGAAGAGCTTGCCCTTCAATATTTTACCACCCCTATTCACCACCCTATCCTATCCTACACCCTCATACTCCCCCCATAACTTTTTTACTTGCCGCGGTTTTATTTGTGAAGAAGAGATTTGGCATTTGAAAGGTACTTGTAAGGTGTGTAGTTGTGTGGAGTATTATACGCGATCAGTTCAAGGGTTACCCTGGTAGAGAGAAGGTTGTTAAGTTCTTGCTTGAGCATGGTTTTCAGGTGAATGCAAGGGGACATGTTGGGGTTAACGGTGTAGAGATACCTCACTCGCAGATCGGTGATAGGGTGGGCGTTGATAGGCGTGTGGTTGACGCGACCTGTGCAGTGATCAGGGACGACGCTCTTCTCAGGGGGATTTTTGAGAATATTCACGCTATCCATTTTCTTCGGGATATTGCGCCCTCTCTTGGACTGGGAGTTATAGTTGTGAAACCTGAGGATGCGCAGCGGACGGGTCTCCTTGGAGAGGTTGCGATGAAGGTGGCTGAATTCGGGATAAGTATTCGTCAAGCAGTCTCGGATGACCCCTATCTGGTTGATGAGCCGTTGTTGACAATCATAGTAGAGGGTCTGGTCTCGGGCGAGCTTGTGGAGGAGTTAGTTCGTATACCCGGGGTTAAGGGTGTCACCATCTATTGAACTACCCACTGAGAAAACCTCTTGGGAGAATAGGAGGCTGAAACAATGGTATGTGCGGAGAGTCTCGTCTTTAAGACCATCAGTTTCATCTCGAATCTGGATCACGCCCTTTGGCGCACGAATGGTGCCGTCGACACGTGCGGTCTCGTGAAGAACGACTTCGTTCGCTTCAACATCACCCATTATATGGCTGCCACGTGAGATGGTCGCCTCTCTCTTTGATTCAATCTCCCCATCTATGGTAGACCCGACCCCTATATGTACGTCATGGTCGGTGCGAATACTTCCAAATATCGTGTTCCTATCACCAATAAAGACCGATTTTGCCTTGATATTCCCAAAGAGGCGACAATCGTTGTGGATAACCACAGCACCTGGTATTATTATTTCGGTGAGAGTGACTCGTGCATGGTCAGGAATTATCATCAGTTTTTCCGATAGAGGCGAGTCTTCTTCAGAAAAAAGTTCATCAAGTGCTTTATTTACCTCTTCCGCTCTCCCGATCTGGAGCAGTGCCACCAAGTAGAGAAAGATGAAGGTGATCATCGGCAGAGGATTTCGTACCACTATCCAACCCTTGGCAGTGTAGCCTTCCGCGATCTTGACATTGTTTCCAACATCAAGATTGCCTTTAACCAGAAGCTTTCCATCGATGCTGACAAACTCACCAAAGTACGCATCCGCGTCAACCTGTACGCTTCCACGGACATTCGACCATAGATCCACACGCATATCGGAACGAGCCCTCACATCACCCCCTATACTGGTATGTTCACCAACCGTGATATTCTCTCCAATGACACCATAGCCAAGGTTCACCCCATTCCCGATAATCACATCACCACTCGCAACGACGGTGTGCTCTTCCATCCGCGTACCATCCGGAACTATGAAATTATGAGAGATCTCATCCACAGCACCAGTCATTGTAATTCCCATGAGCATAATCGTATATAACATTGCCCAACAACAAAGTTTTCCAACATTGAGCCTCTTCGGGTGTTGTCCCATGAGCATAATCGTATATAACATTGCCCAACAACAGAACAGTATTTTTTATATATTAAAAAAGATTTTTTAATTATGTATTAAAAGTGGCAGAGAAATGCAACACTTGAAAAATAGTTTAAAGAAATTCAAACTCTTCATCGGCTTCTAATTTTCACCCAATTTCAGCGATTTTACCGTCTTCAGTACTTTTCAGCTTTTCAGCATTCTCAAATATCCTTCACAAAACTCTCCTTCGCTATCTATTCTTTAAATGGAGTGTGTCGTGAATAAGAAGTCCATTCCATGCCCCGAATGAATCAAGATCCTCGCAAAAAACATAAAAAATAGAAAATCCACGCAAATACCCACCAATACTAACAACAAAACGGCTCCATAAAACTTGAAAATGATAACATATACCTCATATCATTCCTCTTCTGCAGTTTCTCCTCTACCTACTACGTATATTGCTGGTCTCATCGGTTCTGCGTGTTTGCTTTTGTGTTGTGGGTCGTGGGTTGTTTTGTCTGCGTCCTGGATCTCGATTTTGGAGTTAAGTTCTTTTTCGAAGAATTTTCTTGTGCCTTTGAGTATTTCTTCTTCTGTGATTGGGTTTGATGCTTGCAGATCCGCTGTTTCGTTTGTCATGTTTTTGATCTCGGCTATGATTTTTTGTGTGTATTTTGGTGCTTCTTTTCCGCGTTTTTTTACTTCAGTGTCTTTCATGATCTCGTTCATCACTGTTTTCATATCGAGTTTTTCTTGTAGTTTGAGTCTGAGTGCTGTTTGGTATACGCTCTTCTTCCACCGAGGTGTGGTGTAGAGGATTATCTTTTGTGGTGTGATCTTGGTTACGTTGAGTATCTCTTCGATGTCTTCAAGTATCTTCTGGATGTACTCTTCTCTCTTCTCTGCATCCTGGTCGATCTGTGAGGGGTTGGGGGTTGGGTAGGGTGTCTCTGTTATGAAGCCCTCAGCGATCTTGCTGTGGATCTCTTCGCATATGTGTGGTATGAATGGTGTGAGGAGTTGGATCCATGTGTGGAGTAGTTCTGGGAGTGCTTTTTTTCCTCCGCGACGTTCGTACCATCTGAGATCGTTCAGTATCATGTAGAGGGCGTTCTGGAGTGCGCGTCTCGTCTGCAATTTTTCCAGCGCGTCGTTTGCCTCTCTCACACGATGTTGGAATCGGCTCAGGAGCCAGCGATCGATGTTCTCTATTTCGCCAATGGTTTCTTGTGTGCTGATTATGTTATTTGCTATGCGGTAGAAGCGTTCGAGGTGTTTCTTAACGGCCTCTATCTCGCCGCTTCGCCAGTCTGCGTCCTGGGTGTATTCGGCTGTGCTTAGGATGTAGAGGCGTGTTACGTCTGCACCGTACTCTTTTATTGCACGTTTCATTGTCAGAAGTGGCCCCTTTGACTTGCTCATCTTCTTGCCTTCAAGTGAGACGAATCCGTTGATAGCTATCCCGCGAGGCCAGTCTTCCTCAGGGAATATGGCTGTGTGGTGAAAGAGGAAGAATAATAGGTGGTTTGGTATCAAGTCTTTGCCAGAAGATCTGATATCCACTGGGTACCAGTACTTGTGGTCTGCACGAATCTCCTCGAGCATCTCCACTGGTATCTCAGTCTCTCGCGCAACAGCTTCCACGCTGCCGATTTCGAGGAATACGTAGTCGAAGAAGCTCTCTGTCAGTTGTTCTGGTTTTATCCCGGTTGTGATGAACTTTGACAGGATGTAGTAGCTCATGTAAATGGTTGAGTCTGCCAGTGATTCAATGATCCATTCCTGGTCCCAGGGTAGTCGGGTCCCGAGCCCTCGGCGGCGTGCACAGGCTTTGTCTTTGAGCCAGTCTATCTTGTTCTCAAACTCTGTACGAATCTCTGGCGGAAGTAGGTTCATCCCTGAAAGGCACGTGTAGACCGCTTCCTTCCATTTTGGATTGGAGTAGGTGAGGAACCACTGGTCTTTCACCATCTTGACAACGCAACGGGTGCCGCAGCGTCAGATCACATGTTGTCCGCTGAACTCGTAGAATAGATCGGCAATCCCTATTTCTATCATCTCTTCCATCAGCACGTCTTTTATCCTGGACACTTTGATCCCGGCGTATTTGCCAGTGGTCTCGGTGAGCTCACCGCTATGAAACTCTCGGCGGTACACGATCTTTGTAGCCTCCTCTGCTCTTGGATCGCTTTGGTCTGTAACGCCGAGTTCTTCTGTAACCTCTACGGCAGGGAAGTTTCCAAAGCCGGGGACTTGTATGAGTGATGTGAATTTGATCTTGCTTATATCCTCAAAAATCCCGTATTCTGACAAATCAGAGTCGTAGAGATCTTTTAATGCTAGATAATCATAGGGGGCGTGTGCTGGCACGCTCATAACAATCCCGCTTCCGTTTTCAGGACTTACAAAGCTTGCTGGAAGTATCAGCACACTCGTGTCGTTGATCGGGTTTACAGCGCGTTTTCCGATCAGTTCTCTTCCACTAACCTCTCTTACGATCTTCACCCTCTTATCGGTGAACCTCAGTTTTTCATACGCATCCCGGCTCACAACCCACTCTTCACGCCTCTCGTCCGAATGGACCACCTCTATCTGGACATGCGTAACATCAGGGTTCACCCATAGGTTTGTAACACCAAAGACGGTCTCTGGACGCAGCGTAGCACACGGCAGAACAAGACTGCTCCCATGGAGCCCGAACTTGATGAGAGTAAAATCAACTATTGTTGCGTCCTCGCCGCGTAGAATGTCATGATCCTCTACAGGATTGTCATCGTTCGGACACCAGCGCACAGGATGCGAGCCCTTACTCACAAAGCCAAGTTCGTGCAATAAGTTAAACTGCCATGTGATAAATTTCTTATACGCGTCATCGGTCGTTGTGAACCTACGCCTCCAATCAATGGAATATCCGATCGACCGCATGTCCTGCTCCGCCTCCCTGCTGAAGTACTCAACTATCTTCAAAGGATTATTAAGTGTTAGAAGCAGATCCATCGGAATATCATGAAACCTATGGTAAACATCGATCGTCTGCGGGTCCTTCTTAGCTATCAACTCCGCAAGACCGACAATAGGCGTGCCTGTCACATGAAAACCCATCGGATACAACACATTATACCCCTGCATCCGCTTAAAACGCGCTATAACATCACCAATAGTGAACGTACGAGTGTGACCAACATGCAAATTCCCATTGAGATACGGATACGGTATTGTAATGAAAAATTTCTCTCGAGAATCCCTCTCAGCCTGGAATATCCCTGCAGAGTCCCACTCTCTCTGCCACCTATCCTCCACCTCACACGGATCATACTCTGATTTCATGCACAATACTCCACAATAAAACAGCCATTACACATGCCACCACACGCATATATCTAACGCTTTACTTTCACCCAGCCACCCCACAACTCTGCTCTGTTTGGGGTTGAGTCGTAGAGCGAGCTTTTTTAAGCGTGGGTGTGTGGAGCGTTGACTGCGGGGGTTGAAGCGCGCAATTCATTGCATTTATAAAATACGATATCATACGGATACATACGGATACGATATCATGTGGCACTGATAGAATTTAATTTTAAAGAGTTATGCACCGAAATTGGGAGGTAAAAATATCCTTGTTTCTACTCTTCCTCATTTATTACTTTTTTCCCGTGTAGCTGTGGTATCAGTTTTAGCTTGCTTTCAAAGTATTCTTGTGTGAGTGGGTCTGTGCCTTTTTTCTGGTTTAGTCTGTCGAGAAATATTGCAAGGGCTGCTATCTCTGAGTGTGGTTGGTTTCCGATTGCGATGTTCCAGTCAGCAAGCTGGTAGATCAGCGGAGGCACTTTCTCTGCTCCTACGATTATCATGAGGTTTTCGTTTGGGTTGATCTCTGGGAGTGCGTCTGAGATATTGATTCCGTACATGGTGAGGTGTACGATCTTTCCGCCGTTCTGTTTCCAGCGTGTCACTGCTTCCTTCAGGCTCACGCCGTCTTCTATTGTGAAGCGTCCACCCCACATCCGTGTGACCTGTTCGATGCTCTCTTTCACATCTTTGTCCCTGCCTGTAAGCAGCATTCCGTCCGCGCCGAGTGCTCGGGCTGTAAGTCCTACGTGTGTGGTTACGCGAGCGTCCCGTTGGGGGCGATGTCCGATTCGAAGGATTATCACAGTCATCTTTCTTTTTTACTTAGTCTTCACCGTCTTTAAGTTCTTTTGGCACAGATACATTTCTGAGATCTGTCATGGGGTGGGTCTCTTTTTAGCTGAAGAAGTTTTGTGTGTTGTTTTCAAGTATGCTGGCGTTGTTCGTGATGTAGTGCGCCGATTGGCTGATGCCGCTAATGCTTGGATTGATATGAATGGTGATATTGCCATTACTGTCGTAGGTTGAGTGGCAGTTGGTGCAGTATATCTCCTTTGTTAGATTATGTGCAAGATTGAGATTGTACTCTGGTGCAGCAGACGGGTTGTAACCATGACAGAGACAACCAACGTCTGCGTGGCTGCTCACCATGACGCTTGACACGGTAGCGCTATGACACTTGATGCAGAACTGGGAAGCATTCGTCTTGTTAGTGTACACGGTGTGGCTTCCTGAAAAGAGAGCATAGGAAGAGATTAAAAAGACTGATATGAGCAGGATCGCACACACCACAACAAATACTATGCCTCTTCTTGCATTCATGATAACACACCCGCTGCAGCAGATACGATTGATGGATCCATCATGGATCTGCACTCTATACCCGACTGATCCAAACGTATCAATCAACTACAAATACTGGAGATGGTATATATTCTTACCTCTTTACAGTGGCACTCAACTTACATGGTCTTACGATTAAAAACCTACGGTCTCCACATGTTCAGCCAACGGAGAAGCTATCCAAACGGACACTTCATAATTTATTCCAAGTGTGGCGTGGACGGGACTGAAACACCGATAAGTAGATTATTTTCTCTTTAATGTAGTTTTTACGTGGTAAATTCGCTGGATCGTTGTTATATGGGTCAGGATTGCAACTACGAATACTGCGATGTTGAGGTATCCTATTATGGCACCTGCTGCTATTATTATCAGGCGCTCGGAGCGCTCTGCTATCCCTATTGTTGCGCTCGTGCCGGCTGCTTCTGCCTTTGCACGTGTATAGCTGACCATGTACGAGCCGATGAGTGCCACTGCGCCCCAGAACCACGGTATGGATGCTGGGTAGGGCATTGCTATCTGTCCGCTGCACATGGCGCCTATGAGTATTGCAGCGTCGGCGTATCGGTCGCTCACCGAGTCGATGAAGCCGCCGTAGGCTGTGATTCGGTTTGCTTCGCGTGCAACGGATCCGTCGAGTACGTCGAAGAATCCTGATAGCAGGATGAATATGCCGCCTAAGGCGAGGTATTTTGCTGCGAGGAGTATTCCTGCTGTGATGGCAAGGACGAGTCCTGTGAGTGTTATCAGGTTCGGGTTGGTCTGTGACAGGAGTTTTCCGAGCGGTTGTACCCCTCTTCGGATGGTGTTTTTTCCATTGTTAAACATATCATACCTGGGTATAATTGCTATTTGCAGTTTTATTGTATCCAGCAGTAGGGATCTGGCGCTGTCAAACTGCCTGTTTTGATATAGGCTGCGCCCCTGCATCCACCACGACAGAATTCGAGGTGTTCACAACCGCTGCACTTGCCAGTTGGAAGTGTGAGATTTCGAAGCTCTTTGAAGGAGTCCTCACGAGTCCAGATCTCCTTAAGCGTCTCTTCTCTGATGTTTCCTGCACGAAACCTCGGGTATTTTAGGTATCCGCAGGGATAGACATCGCCAATGGGGTCGATTGAGACGATGACTCTCCCGGCGATGCAGCCCATGAACTTGCCAGGCAACCATGGCATCCGCTGCTTCTTATTACGAATATAGAGGAAGGGCAGGAAGGCATCATCGCCTGTGACAATGAAGTGATCATCACTGTACTCCTTTGAGACATCGTAGAGCATGTCTGAGAACCAGTGATAATCCTCACTCTCCGGGCTCACAAGCTCATCGTTCTCTTCTGCTCGTCCAAGCGATACGAGCCGCACAGCCCGAACGACCGATGCGCCAAGCTCCTTCGATAACTTGACAACCCCTGGAAACTCTCGAAGGTTCAACTTTGTGAATGCACTGTTCACCTCCACCCGAATACCCTGCCTAACCATTGCCTTGATTGCATCTATCACAGCGTCAAAACAATCACTTCTACGAATGGCATTATGCACCTCTGCGTTGGGAGAGTCAAGGCTTACTGATACCGCGCGAAGACCACAGTCCACAAGCTTCTCGACAACAGCTTCATCGATCAGCGTCCCATTCGAGAGAAGTTCAACAGCGATCCCCCGATCACCAGCATACTTGATCAGTGTGAAGATATCCTTTCGCAGAAGTGGCTCTCCACCACCAAATGAGATGTGTGGAACCCTGAGGTCTGCCGCCTGGTCGATCAGATCCAGAACCTCATCGGTTGACATCTCCTCTCCACTCTCGGGTTCATAGCAGTGGATGCATTTGAGATTACAGCGATATGTGACCTCGAAGAGGATCGATTTTGGATATGGGTGAAACGACATAGGAATCGTACCTGACTACAGACCGAGACAATATTAATGTATCTCTAAAGAGAGTGTCTTCGTGTTGTTGTGTCGCGGAGTTGGGCGAAATGAACTGTCCAACCAAAAACCCCTTTAAAACAGTCCAAAAAGAAAAAACTATCTAAACCCTTAAAGACACTGGTTTTACAGTAATAAATATATATCCATATTACCTTTAATGGAATTGGTTTGACGATTATGGGTGGGAGAGATGCGATCAGGTGGGCGGTTAGTGATAGTCGCGTGGGGCGTGTCACTGGAGTTCCTGGCTATCCGATCACCGAGATCATGGAGGATCTGTTTCACAGTAGGATATGCGTGAGGTGGTGTGTGAATGAGAAGGTCGCTTTTGAATCGTGTATCGGTGCATCTTCTGCAGGGAAGCGGGGTCTTGTGGTAACTAAACATGTTGGTATGAACATCCTCGCCGACCCACTTATAACATCTGCTACTCATACCGTTGGATCTGGGATCGTTATACTTGCTGGTGATGATCCAGGTGCTAAAAAATCGCAGAATGAGCAGGATTCACGCTACTATGGCCTATTGGCAGAGGTCCCCGTATTTGATCCCTCCACACCACAACAAATTTATGATGCTATCGTAGAAGGATATGATCTCTCAGAAAAGGTTCGTACGCCAGTGATTGTGCGATTAACTGCCAGACTCGTTCAAATGGATGAGAGAATGGATGAGAGGATCGAAAGAAAAATGATGGAAAAGCGAAAAAGTCAGGTGTTTGATCGTGAGACGTGGCTTTACACCTTTGCAGGTAAACACCACTTGTTCCATAATACTGCATACAGGCTGATGAGAGAGTATTCAGAGAAAACATCGATGAACTGCGTGGAGATACTGAATACCCGGGTTGGTGTGATCTCTTCAGGATACCCATCCAATCTTGTCAACGAGCTTGCCAAGAATGACGGCGCATCGCACCTTGCTCTTGGTGTGGTGCATCCACTACCAACAAGACTCTTAGAGGAATTCATAGACCGACACGAACGGGTGCTTGTTGTGGAAGAGACAGAGCCGTTCATAGAAGACTCTATCAGTGGAGTGCTTGGAAAACGGACAGGACACCTTCCACACGGACGGATAGAAGTTGAGCATATCACCCATGCACTTGAGAAGATAAACGAGGATCAGGTCAAAGCCACCCCTCTCACCACTCGACCAGAGAGGATCGACGAGAGAGGGTATAAAATCCATCCCTGCAAGAGGTGTCCTTTCACACCTTTTTATGAAGCACTGGATGCTTTTGATCTGCCAGTAGCAGGTGACGTCGGTTGTTCTATCCTGATGGCACCACACGGGACTGTCGACATAGCAGTCTCACTCGGATCTGCCATCGGCATAGCAATCGGATTCAGCGGAAAAGGGATTGCAGTGATCGGAGACTTTGGACTTGCACACTCAGGGTTGCAAGCAATAATCGACGCACTCGAAAACAACGAGGACGTGCTGGTATTCGTAATCCAGAACCACGTCGCAGCCATGACAGGAGGCCAGCCCACCGTCGACCTGAGACGTGTTATCTCAAGCATGGTGAAAAACGTAACACTCGTAAAAGCAGAGAACACAGACCAAAAAGCATACACAAGAATCATAAACGAAAAACTCGGAGAAAAAGGAGTCAGTGTTGTTTTTATTGAGGGGACATGCCCCAAAGGTGAAAAATTCCAAAAAATAAAAATTTAACAATGGATAAGTCGCCGAAAAACGAAATATATTCTGGTGTGATAGCATCGAATATAATATATATGAAGGCTGTTAGTATAGTGCCCTTGTATCACATTTACTTTCGTTATTTTGGAGGATTTATGAGTCGACCTGATATTAATATTGGTATTGTTGGGCATGTTGATCATGGGAAGACCACTCTCGTTAAAGCTCTTGCAGGTGTTTGGACTGATCGGCACAGTGAGGAGTTGAAGCGTGGTATATCTATTCGGCTTGGGTATGCTGATGTGACGTTTCGGAGGTGTGCGAGTTGTGATGCGCCGGGGTGTTACACTGTGAAGGAGACTTGTGAAATTGATGGTTCGTCTACAGAGTATCTAAGGACTGTCTCTTTTGTCGACTCCCCTGGTCATGAGACCCTTATGGCTACGATGCTCTCTGGTGCTGCGATCATGGACGGAGCAGTGCTTGTGATTGCAGCTAATGAGCCGTGTCCACAACCACAGACAAAGGAGCACCTTATGGCGCTGGACATCGTTGGGATTGAGAATGTTGTGGTTGTTCAGAATAAGATCGATATCGTCTCCCGGGAGGATGTTGTCAGGAATTATGAAGAGATAAAGGAGTTTGTTAAGGGTACTGTTGCTGAGGGTGCTCCTATAATTCCTATCTCTGCTCAGCATAATGCAAATCTTGATCTGTTGATTCAGGCTATTGAAGAGAGAATTCCAACTCCTGAACGGGATCTGGATGCACCTCCTTTGATGTTGATTGCACGTTCTTTTGATGTCAACAGGCCAGGAACTCCCATTGAGAATATTGTTGGTGGTGTGATCGGTGGTACGCTGAGTCGTGGAAAGCTTCACTTGGGTGATGAGATAGAGATACGTCCGGGCCTTCGGGTTGAGGTTGGCGGTTCTGTTCGGTGGTCTCCGATACGTACTGTTATCACACAACTCCTTGCTGGTGGCGAGAATGTGGATGAGGCTGCACCTGGTGGTTTGATCGGCGCTGGCACGAGGCTTGATCCGTCTATCACAAAGAGTGATAGTCTGGTGGGTCAGGTTGCTGGGCATCCAGATCATATATCGCCGACTATAGATAGATTTACGGTGGAGACGCGTCTCTTAACACAGGTGGTGGGTATGAGTGAGAGTATTGATGTTGAAGATCTGCGATCTAATGAACCACTCATGTTGAACATTGGGACTGCGACCACGGTGGGTGTGGTGGTGAGAACAAAGGAGAATATTGCTGAGGTTACACTCAAGCGTCCAGTCTGTGCTTCTAATGGCACCCGTGTTGCCATAAGCAGGCGGGTCGGTGCACGTTGGAGGCTGATCGGTTCTGGGATTATAACGGAGTATGATGAAACTTAGATGAAGGTTATTATCGATACCAATGTTCTTATGGTGCCTCACCAGTTTGGCGTGGACATATTCGAGGAGCTGGCTTCTCTTGGATACGATGAGTGTCTCGTTCCAAGAGTGGTGGTCGCGGAACTTTTGTCACTCGCGGATAGTGCGAAGGGGAATGACAGGATTGCTGCAAGGGTGGGTTTATCACTTGCAGAGCGGTGCAGGGTGGTAGGTGGTGTTAATAGTGGTGGTGGTTCTGCGGATGATGAGATCTTGAGGCTTGCGGTTCACGAGGGGTTTTCTGTCTGCACGAATGATGCGATGTTGAGGAAAAGGTTATCTGGGAGTGGTGTTACTGTGGTATACCTGAGAAGCAGGCGTAGATTGAGTGTTTAATACTGTTTTGGATGTGTGATAGATGTACAACAGGATGAGACTTGCCGACACTGTGCGAATAGACCCTGAAAAGTTGGGCGAGCCTGTAAAAGACTCGGTGAAGCTCGCACTTCGTGAGAAACTCGAAGGCAGGATAAGCAAGAAACTTGGAGCCATCGTCGCAGTCCTCGATGTGGTCGGGGTTGGCGAGGGCCACATACTCGCTGGTGATGGGGCTGTGTACTATGACACAACGTTCAATGCAGTGGTCTTCACGCCAACGATGCAGGAGGTCATTGAGGGTTCAGTAGTCGAGGTTGTGGAGTTTGGAGCCTTCGTCGGGATAGGCCCTATGGATGGTCTCCTGCATATAAGCCAGATAACTGATGAATATATCTCTTATGATGGGAAGAATTCCAGATTGGTGACAAAAGAGAGTGGACGCTCCATAAACGTGGGTGATAGGCTTCGCGCTCGAATCGTTGCTGTGAGCTTGAATGAACGAGAGCCGAGAGATAGCAAGATCGGGCTAACCATGCGACAACCTGCGCTTGGAAAACTTGAGTGGATAGAGGAAGAGCGGAAAGCAAAAGAGAAGAAGATAACAGAGGCAGCGTAAGTATGGTCGAGAAGGTCTGCAGAGTATGCCATCGTGTTGTGAGCGGACAGAGTTGTGCCATCTGCGGCTCAACAAGCTTCAGCACTGACTGGAGCGGGTATGTGATTATAATCGACCCGAAACATTCGCAGATCGCTCGAACGATGGGACTGAAACTGGCAGGCAAGTATGCGTTGAAGGTGCGATGAGAGAGACGCAACCCGTCATAGCCTATCGCCTACCGCACAACCTGCGGAGTGAACTAAAGAAGCCACTTGGAAAGCTCTATCCACAAAACACGATAAGGGAAGAGATACACCGAGAACTCATAAAACCTGCAGAGAAGATCATAACGGTTGGGGATGTCATAACCAGAAACTTGCTTGATACTGGCGTAACGATCAACCTTGCAGTAATCGATGGAAAAACAGAGAGAACCAGGAGCATACCACCTATAGACTTTCAAGAAGACCACCGCGTGGCGTCTGTACAAAATCCACCAGCA
>Ga0180301_10001096_pt1 | contig 21165 bp, 21 predicted proteins | sample GuaBasSediGuay16_FD_121797 | JGI IMG/M metagenome (GOLD analysis project Ga0180301, IMG submission 121797) | Subseafloor sediment microbial communities from Guaymas Basin, Gulf of California, Mexico - Guay16, Core 4569-2, 12-15 cm | ecosystem: Environmental > Aquatic > Marine > Hydrothermal...
ATCTGCTCTTGCCAAGTTTGATATTTTTAACGCACAGAACCATTCACCAGACTCTTTAAAGCTCTTGAAACTCCCTTTATATCTACAGCCAATGTGATTTTACTTAAATAGTTAATTATAAATATTTATCATTATAAAATAACAAAATAAGTCAAATAAACAGGGAGCAAAAGTGATGAATATGGTAAAGAAAATTTTAAGGAATCTCACCGCAGCTGGTTTTTTAACCTTAGCTGCATGTTTCCCTGTATTTAAACAGACACATGAATATACAGAACCAAAAGGGTTTGTTAGGTCAGCTGTTACCCAAACACAGGGATCCCTAAAGATTTATGTGAAGCCTGACTCGAACAAATTTGTCTATTTCATAATGGATACCCATGCCCTTCTCCCTGATCATATATACAAAGAGGAAAACGCACCAATCCAGTATTGCATCGCGAGCCTGATGGAATATCTGGCAGAAGAAAAAGGGGTAAGAATGATAGGTATAGAAGGTTATGAAGGCGAACTGAAAGGAAAAGAATATTTTAGGGAATTAAAAGAAGCCGCGAAAGAAGTGATGGAAGAGATGCCACCGGATAAAGAAATGAAAGATGCGTTAAAATGGATTATAGCTCCATATGCTCTGGAAATACTTGAACCAGACAAATTCTACACATTTGGCGTGGATGATAAAAAATTACAGGAAGAATATGAGAGTTATTTTAAAAGAATGAAGGAAATTGCAAATGAAACAGTAAAATTTGACAGCAATGAAAAAATAAACGCCCTTTACAAGGAGGTATTAGAATTGGACAGGAAAATGAATGAAAATAAAAGAAAGAGAGGTATAAATGCTGTCAGGATTTTTCTGGAAGAGATGGACAGGAAAGGCTACAAAAAAGGAATATTGGTTTTTGGCAGGGGTCACAGAAAAGAAATAGAAGAAGAGTTAGAGAAAAATTGCTCTTATGAGCTGTTTGACCCGGTGTTATTTTGCCTTGAAAGAAAAAAAGACTCAGAGGAATAATGCTTTATAATTCCTCACAAAAGCAGAACAGTCTTTAAGGAACACGCAGGAACCGAAAACCATTAATTTTAAAAACCTTAACTATAATATTATTTTATCAGGTTTTGGAGGTTTTAATATGGAAGAAAGAATAAGAAGCAAAAAACTCATTGGGAAGATATTGATATCCGAGGAAACAGGAAAAAAATTCGGCGTAATAGGCGATATAGACTATGTTATAGAGTCAGGAGAATTGATAAACCTTGTGCTTGCGGAAGCAACCCCCCATACAACAAGTTTAAATCTTCAGGCAGATGAGAAAAACAGGTTGTTAATCCCGTTCTCAGCAGTGAAATCAGTCGGGGATTTTGTAATAGTTTCGGAAAAGGACATAATATAAAACCAATCAGCCTGTTCCTTTCTGAAAGAAATCTTCTATCCTCTGAATAATTTTTTCGCTGCTTTCAAATTCAGGGACAACAACAAAATCAGCACCGCAATTGTAGAGGTTCTCTGCTTCCTGAACGCTGTGAGCTCTTGCAAATATCTTTATTACCGGATTAAATCTTTTCGCTCTTCTTGTAACAAAACATGCTATCTCATTGTTCGGAACCGTTATTACAGCAAGGTTCGCTTTATAAAGCCCCACAACTCTCAGGATATCCTCATTATCAGCGTCTGCGTATTTGCAATAAACGCCCTCATTGCTTAGCCTTTTAACTATCTCTGGGTTGTTTTCAACCACAATAAAGTTTTTCTTTTTCTTTTTCAGGTACTCTATAATCCTTCCCCCCATTCTGTGCGCACCGAATATTATTATATGGTTTTCTAGGGATTTTTTGGGATGCTTTTCTATTTTTTGCACCCTTTTTGAGGTTATCCTTTTCTTTAAAAATGACGGTTGAATATTTGAGAAAAACCTGTAAAAGTTATTTCTAAACTGCATAAAATAGGGCGTAGTTACCATAGAAATAACAACAATGCTTAGAATAAAAGAATAATTTTGTGTGTTGAGGTGACCAAGAAGCAACCCTTGGGTTGCCAGTATGAAAGAGAATTCGCTTGCCTGAGCAAGACCGAGACCGATTCTTGATGCGTTTCTTCCGCCGTATCCCAGCAAAAGATATATTATGCTTAGAATAAGTGGTTTGATCAGAAGAATTACAAAAAGTATGACCAAGAACTCAAAAAACATATTATAGACAACCATAAGATTTATGCTCATTCCGAGGGATACAAAAAATATCACAGCAAAAAAGTCTCTTAACGAATGTATTTCTCCCTCAATCTCAAGATTGTAAGGAAAGCTTGCAATGGCAAGTCCTCCTATAAAAGCGCCTATTGAAACAGGAAAACCCAAAGCTACGGCAAGACCTATAAAAAGAAAACAAATGCTTATTGCTGTCATAAAAAGAATCTCATACGTTTCTGCAGCATAATCAAGGATTCTTTTAAAAACAAATCTGTTAAGAACCACAGCAATTGAAAACAGGCCAAAGCCTTTTATAAAAATAGTGGCCAAAATCTCTAAGGATAACGCGGTTTGGGTTGTTAATACAGGAAGTATCATTATAACCATTATGTCCTGAAGAAGAAGAATGCCAAGCATTATTCTGGAGTGGAGCGTGTTTATTTCATTTCTATCTACAAGGAACTTTGTAACTATCATAGTGCTGCTGAACGCAACAAGCAAACCAATGTACACAGACGTTGTGCTATTGAAACCCAACCACTCAGAAACGAAAAACCCCAGAACAAACGTTAAAACAACCTGAATGATACCTCCGCCAACAGAAACAGCGCCAACATTCCTGAGCTTCTGAAAATCAAGCTCCAATCCCACTGTAAACAAAAGGAACGCTATCCCAAGCTCAGCAAGCGCTGTTATTTCACTTGTGTTTTTTATTAAACCAAAACCCATGGGTCCTATCAGGATTCCTGCCAAAACATAAGCCACAATCAGAGGCTGCCTGAAGATTTTTGCCAGATACGCAATGAATGTTGCTATGATTAGTATCAGACCTATATGCAACAGAGGGCTCATACCTGAGAACATGTGCTGGAATGCAGCAAATCCTGCGGTTACGATATCAAGGAAAGAACTCATGTTTATATTATTGGGCTGAATAGAATAAAAATATTGAAAACAATAAGATTTTTATGTTGTATGAAGTTTCGGCAGGAGCTGTTGTGTTCAGAAGGCAGGGCAAAAAAATAAAATACCTGCTCCTTCATTATGAACCAGGGCACTGGGATTTTCCAAAAGGGCACATAGAAAAAGGCGAAACAAAAGAACAAACCGTTCTGAGAGAGGTTGAAGAAGAAACAGGAATAAAAGACATTAAAATTATGCCGGGTTTTGAGGAGAGAATAGAATATTTTTACAAAAAAGGGAATGAAACATCAAAAAAACACGTTTATTTCTTTCTCTGCGAAACCCGGGAAAAAAAGGTAAAGCTTTCCTTTGAGCACAAAAACTTTATATGGCTTGAATACGAACAGGCCCTGAAAAAAATAACCTTTCCTTCTTCTAAAGAGCTTCTTAAAAAAGCTCATGCCGTTCTGTCCAGAAAGAGTTTAAGGGATTTTTTTAGCAGCAGTTACAGTTCCTGACACAAGAGATTGCAAAACGTAAGAAACAGAATCAATACTGGTCGTATATCAAATAGTTTCCTTTTATGTAAGCATCCAACAATCCTTTCACCGCTGTAAGTTTTAGATTTTTCTCGAAGATTGCTAAAGGTTCGTCCGGATTTTTTTCATCCACAGGGTGTTTCCTGTTAAACACATAAACGAACTTTCCATCCGAAAACAACTCAAAACCACTATTTTCATATTTCTCAAGTTCGGGTATCTTGATTTTCCACATATTTTTGCTGGAAAAGTTCTGAGCAACAGTTTCCTCATACAAACCCGGCAAATCGTACATCTCATCCATCAATCCCATCAATTACTTTATTGTTTTAATCTTTAAATTCTTTTCTATCTTTAATTCTTGATACAAATTCCATTTTATGAACAGGTTTCTGCTTGGTTGCGAATCTGAAAAGCCTTTCCAGACTTCTGTTATCCCTTCTGGAAACGCATGACTGTAAAATATATTAAGTTTTTTCTAAATTATTAAATATGTCTGGACTCGGACGTAAGGGAGAAACCGAAATTGAGTGTCCTTTTTGTAAGAAAGCGAAGGTGAGGATGTTTCATAAGGAAGGGTATTATCAGGCAAGGGTTTCCAGGATATCGGCCGGGGCGAAGACAACGTATCACTGGGTTCCGGACACCTATGAGGTTCTGGAGGATTGTCCGAATTGCGGGAAGAGCAAAAAGGAGATTCAAAAGGCTCTGGAAGGCGAGGTTTCAACCAAACAGGTTTCTCACAAGGAAAGAATCAAAAAGATAAAGGAATCCGGGTTGCCGACGAGGATTGAGATGTGATTTTAATTTGTATGGGAAACAGCTGGTGAGGGTTTTGTTATCTGAGGGATTGAAAGGTTGAGAGGGATTTTCTTATGTTTCATTAAAAGAACTATTCTTATAAGCAGGAGATTATCCTGAGACCTGGAATCAACCCTGCAGGCCACAAGATTGGAAAGTAAATCCTTGGTTATAGAGATTCTTTCTTCTGTTATGAGAGAATTTAAAAACCTTGTGGCGTTCATTACCTCTATACCGGAAAGCTTTCTGTTTTTATCAAAATCCAGAATAATATTACCTATCTCTATGCTGGCTTTGGATTTATTCTTTCCGTTGTATAAAAACAAATCATCATTTTCTCTATCATAATCGAATTTAAATTCTTCCATGTTTTTCAACCCTTTTTTGCCATCTTCTGTTAATCTTAATTACCGTACATACTATAAGTGTTGCTATGAACAAAGTAACAATCATACTTTTCTTCACCTGGTTTGTTGGCTTTTTGTTTTCTTGCGAATACCAATCTTTTTGGATTTGTTATGTTTTCTATAACTTCGCTTAGCTTGATGTTTCTTTGTTTGGCTCTTATAAAGGCGTGGGAAGTAAAAATTATATCATCTTTTGTATATTTCTTAAGTTTTTCTATTAGTTCTTCTTTAGAATCCATGGTTTAATTTTGAATTTGTTGAACTTAAAGATTAAGGAGTTTTAGATGGAAAGAATCAAAAAGATAAAGGAATCCGGGTTGCCGACAAGGATTGAGATGTGAGTTTCTTGGAGGTTTGTGTTAAAAAATTTAACAATAAATCGAATTTCTTAAGTCTTGTCCAGAGTAACAATCCATTTCCATAGAGGAAGGAATTTTATTTTTCTCTGGGTTCCGAACCATTTTGCTTCCTCTTCACCCTCATAATCATCTGTTATTATGGTAAGATTTTTGCACTTCAGCTCCCTGCTGGCATGAAGCAAGCTTCTGGTTTCTCTTTTCTTTGCATCTTCATCAGTCCTGTAACAAACCTGAATAAGTTCTTTGATTTTATGTCCTTCTTTTATCACAAAATCCACTTCATATCCCCTGAGCATGGATTTATAATAAAACACATCCATCATTTTTTGAATCTCCCTTTTCTTTAACTCAATAGCTACAATATTTTCAAACAAATACCCATAATCTTCACTCGGTTTAAATGCTTTGGCATGAATGAATCCGTTATCTATTACGTATATTTTTCTTGGCATCTTTATCTGTTCCTTAACTTTCCAGGAAAACCTTTTTATCTGAAAAACAAGGAAGGCCTCCTCTAAATATGATAGATATTTTTTAACCGTAACTATGCTTCTCAGAGAAGCGAGTTTTTTAATCTTATTTAGGCTTATTTCTCGGGAGTGATTGGATATCAAAGTATAAGCCAATTCTTCTATTTCCTTTGGATATCTAATCCTGTATCTTTTAACAATATCTTTATAGAGGATGGAATCGAACAGGGTTGATAAATAGGATTTATGATCCAAATCCTTCATTAGTGGTTCCGGAAAACCCCCTAAAGAAACATAATTGTAAACCATGGATTTTATTTCAGATGTTGGTAGTTCTTTTGGTTCCTTTCCTGTTTTTGCTACAAGGTATTCCCTAAAAGAGAAGGGAAAAACAAACACTTCAAAATGCCTGCCTGTTAATACCGTGGCAAGTTCCTGACTGAGGAGTTTGGAGTTGCTCCCTGTTATGAACAGATTGAAACCCTGTCTCTGTAATCTATTCACAAACAATTCCCATCTGTCCAGGTTCTGAATTTCATCCAGCAAGAGAATTTTTGGGTGATTATATATCTGCTTTACATTCTCGACTATATCATCATAATCCTTTGTTCCCACCAACCTTTCATCATCGAAATTTACATACCCGAAGTTCCCTAACCTGTTCAGAAAATGAACCGCAAAATAGGATTTTCCGCTTCTTCTGGGACCCATAATTACCTTAATTAAATTCGACCTTTCTCCCGGGATTCTAATATCCCTCTTTACATACTTCTCTTTCCTTATCCTCTCTATTTCTCTTCTCTGTCCAATCAAAACATCTCTTATCATATTTATAATTATACTGAACAAAATTTATAAATTTTTGTTTAGTTCAATTCATAATATTTATTTATCAAATAATATTTCAAATCTCTTAATAAAAGAACGAAATGTAAGTATTTTGTCTTCTTAAAAATACGGAAAGAAACATTTATAAACGAGAAAAATTTATTTACAAAAGTAAACAAATATTTAAATATATTTATTTACAAAAGTAAATAATATGGAAAGGGAACAAATAGCTAGGTATTTGCAGGGGGAATTGAGAAGAATGCCTGAACTAGCGGAAGGAATGACCCAGAGAAATGGTATCCCGTTCAATTACAGAAGCCTTTATTTCAGGTTGAAGAAAAGGATTGATGATTTTTTGAAAGGCAGTGAAGAAAGGCTTGTGATAATTCCAGGGCTAAGGGGTGTGGGAAAAACCACAATCCTCTTCCAGCTGTACAATTATTTGATAAAGGATAAGGGAATAAAGCAGGAAAGGGTATTGGTTCTGTTTGCAGATGAGTTAAAAAAGTACTTTGATGCCGAAATTCTGGACGCGGTGAGGGTTTTTGTGGAGGATATTATGAAAACCGATTTACCCACCCTGAAAGAAAGAATATTCATTATAATAGATGAAACCCATTTCGATAAAGAATGGGATTCCGGAGTGAAAATAATCTATGACAAAACTAAAAACATTTTCCTTCTCGTAACAGGCTCCTCTGCCTTGAGTATGGAAATGAGTGCGGATGTTGCGAGAAGATCTGTAAAGGAGCCTTTATTCCCCCTGAATTTCTCGGAATATCTCATATTAAAGCACAGATTCTTTTCTGAAAAACACACAGCATCAACGGTGAGGAATCTTATATTTGAACCGAGCGAAAAAACCATAAAGCAGGCTTCCGATTTATGGCATAATCTCCAGAGAGATTCCATAAGAAAAGGTGCGGATTTGTGGAGAGAGTTTGATTTCTTTTTAATGAAAGGCGGGTTTCCCTTCGCTATCCATACAGAGGATAAGCTGAGTTATGAATGTATCACTGGAATGATAGAGAGAATAGTGGAGAAGGATATTTTAACCCTTCATTCCTTTACCACCGAGACCAGAAACCTTATAACAAGGATTATATATTTTCTTGCCGCCCAGAAACCAGGTGGGACGTCGGATGCAAAGCTTTCCCAGAGATTTGGAGCATCATCACGATTGATAAGAGGGATTTTGGATATTCTTGAAAAGACACATCTAATTTTCAGTGTGAAACCATACGGGGGGGCTGGAAAACTGGTGAGAAAGCCATGGAAGTACTATTTTCTCTCACCATCAATTAGTGCTGCGATAAGATATAAGCTCGGTTTGCTGGATATCCTCGACAGGGACATGCTTGGTTGTTTAGCCGAAGGTCTTGTTGCTTCCACACTCTTCAGAATAAACGAAACCATTCAAAGAATAGGGATATTCTATGATCCTGAAAAAGAGGGTGTTGATTTTCTCATTCAGAAAGGAGCGGGCGAACTGATACCCGTGGAGGTGGGAATTGGTAAAAAAGACAAAATACAGATAAAGAGAGCCATTAAAAGATACAATTCTACTCATGGCATCGTAATTTCCAATACAAGTGAAATAAAAAGAGTAAATAGGATAATTTACATACCAATGGTATTTTTCGGGTTCGCTTAATTCTATTAATGTGAAGCCTGCGGGAAATCAAGGAAGGAAGTGGAGAAAGCGTTTAACGAGATGAAGAGACTCTCCCATGAAGAGAGGATTAAGAGGATAAAGGAATCCGGGTTGCCGACAAGGATTGAAGTGTGATTTAAACAGAAATCGGTTTTTCCAGTTGAAGCGGGAGAGAGAGTTTTTCGGTTTCTTTGTGAGGTTTGTTAAGTCAAAAAATGTTCTGAATCTTGTTTTTTTCTGTTCCGATAATCCATCTTTTAAGGTGTTTTTTGCTTTTAAACGTGTAGATTATGACACTGTCCCCGCTTTTTATAAACTCTCTGAGCTCTTCCTTGATTCTCATTAATTGGGAAAGTCTTACCTCACCTTCAAATACTGAATTTTGCACCCAATGAAGATTCTGTCGGAGATAGTTGTGAATTGAAGATATTCTCTTTACATCTATATCGTAAACCACAATCATGTACATTTTACCACCACATTTTGAAGCTTCTATATTTTTTATCACCTAAAAGATGTCTGATTAACTTGTAAAGTTCTAACCTTATGAGCCAGCGATAGGAAACTTTTTTGTTAAGAGATTTGTGATGAATCGTAGCTTTTAATTTGCAATCATATTCTTTAAGAAAAACCCTTTTGCCTCTGTCCAAAAGATAGCAACCATTAAACCTTTTATCAAAATCCCTTTCATCTATCATTCTTTTATTAACAATTTTCATAATTGTTCTAACCACAAGAAGTGGTTTGAATATGTCTGCAATATCTAAAGCGAGAGAAAATCTTCTCTCAGAAGGTTCGTGTAAATAACTGATGGTAGGATTTAATTGCGTATTGTAAATTTCAGTTAGAACGGTTCCGTAAAGGATAGTGTTTCCAAAACTCAATAAAGCGTTAATTTCATTGGTGGGAGGTCTCTTCTCTCTCCTAGAAAATAAGAATCTCCTGTTGGCCTTTCCTATCATTTCATAAAGATAATTCCATAATTTTCCTTCTTGACTTCTGAGAGAAGAAATATCACTATAATCTATATTCACATTTTGTACCAATTCTTTAAGATATTTTATTTTTTGACTATGTGAATAATCATCAAAAACTCGGAGAATGTTACTTTTAATTCCCTGTATGAATTCTCTTACCAGATAAATTCTTTTCTCATTCTCTATGTAATGGTTTACTTGCTTTACCAGCAAATCTCCCGAAACAAGGCATTCTCTTGGGTAAAATGAACCCAAATAAAAACCAAATCTATTGAAGTAATGAACTGGTATATTCTTTCTAAAAAGCATTTTCAAAGCACCAGATTTTATGGTTACAGAAGCCGAGCAAAATATATCTGAAATGTTTTCTATTGGCAGCTTCTTCTTCTCGTTTCTGTTTATGAACATAAGTGTATTCTCTTTCCTATAAACTACGCCTTCTGTGTTCAGATAAAGAGATTCCTTCATTATTCCACCCAACAAAAATCGTAGAAAGAGCATTTCTCACAATAAGCTTTTCTTTTTGGAAGTGGCGGCAGTTTTTGTTTTATTAAATTGTTTATTTCTTGAATGTTTTTCCTTATTGCCATTTCCGTTTCTTTGTTAAGTTCCAGTTTTATTCTTTTCTTTTCCTTTGGATAAAATATTTCACCCTTTGCTTGAACACCTATTTCTTTAAGAATGTAAAGATAAAAGTAAACCTGTTGTTTTTGAGGGGTTGTGAGTTTTGATGATTTTTTAACTTCTAGAATTTTGAAGTTTCCATTTCTGGTATCTACCATATCTATACATACATTTCCGATTCTTACTTCTTTCATTTTCCTTCTGTTTTTTTCATGTATTAATTTCCCCAACATCATAAATTCGTTTTCTTTAGAAAATTCTATATGCCTTGAAAGAAACCATGTCTGCCTTTTACATGCAAAATAAGAACAGAACAGTATTCCATTCATTTTTAGCTTTTTGTTTCCTTCTGTATTTACAATTTTTGGCTAAAATTTAGATAATAAATCTAAAAGTTAGCATAAAACTATATAAATTTTTATTTCAACTTTTCACTAATGGGAAAGATATTCCTTGTACCCGTAGGTGAGCAGATGAAACCTCTTTATGAGGGATTCAGATATGTGAAGAATATAGAACAAGTGTATCTTATATGTTCTGATTATACCAGAAAAATGGCTAAGGAAATGAAAGACAAACTTTCAGCTGTGTATAAAATAGAGGTTATAGAAACAAAAGCGGAGAGAATAGATGATATAATAGATGATATCATCACTGCCATAAAAGATTTCAAAAACAAAAGAATAATATCAAATATTTCAGGAGGAACAAAAATAATGTCTTTGGCCTGCTATATTATCTCTTCCTATACAGAAGGTTTCAGTTTTTATATATTCAAAGATGAGAAATCTGAGATGAAGTATGTTGAAGTTCCTTCTCTTAAAATAAACATTGATTTGTTTGTTAAAAACAATTCAAAAAAGTTTAAACTATTAGAAAAATTGTCTAAAAAAGATTATTTTTTAAATCAACTTTCCAAGGAATTAAATATCAAATCTTCAACTACCAATGCACACATATACACGCTGGAAAGAACAGGAATGGTAAAAACAGAAAGGATGGGTAGAAAGCTGATAATAAAAATAACAACCACAGGAAAATTGATATATAGCTTGGTAAAACTAAAGCACAGAATGGGTGTGGAAAATGATAAAAATCTCAGATGAAGAAAAAGAACTTGTTCTTGGTGCATTACTCCATGATATTGGGAAATTGACTTATTTACTTAATGAAAAACCAATAACTCATCAAAAATCTGGATCGATCTTTTTCTTTAACCTCTTTAAAAATTATAAAATTATTGGAGAGGGACTTGGTGCAATAAAACAAAGGATATTAATGCATCATGATAAGACAACACATCCCTTATCAACAATCATAAAAGAGGCTGACAGACTGTCTGCCGGTGAAAGAGCTGACTATGATGGTGAAGAGGATAATACACAAAGTTCGCGAAAAAGAAAAAAAGCACTAATGATACCTGTTTTTACTGAAATAAATCTTGGTAAAAATAATGCAAAAATGAAATGGATAAAATTAACTACTATAAAGGATTATGAACTTACCAAAAAGGAACCCGAAAGTTTGATAAAGGATTATGCAGAGATAAAATCTATTCTTGAAAAAGATATTAGAGAAACAGCCAAGATAGAAGATTTTAAAAAATTTGTTGATACTTTGAACTATATTTTGATGAAAAATTTAAGGCTTGTACCTTCTGCTACCTATTACAGCAAACCAGATATAAGTCTGTATGACCATCTGAAAACCACAGCTGCAATTGCATTGTGCCTTTACAGAACTCAACACATGAAAACAGATGAGAGATTTCTACTTATAGGAGGCGATGTTTCAGGAATACAGGATTTCATCTTCTATTCGTTCAGAACTTCAGAATCTGATGAGCACGCTGCAAAAAGATTAAGAGGAAGGAGCATTTTCATAAATTTGCTTGTTGATGCTGTTGCTGCTTATATAAAGGATTCTCTCAATCTTTACGAATTTAACATATTATGGGCAAGCGGGGGTAATTTTGTAATACTTGCTCCCAACACAGAAGAGAATATCAAAAGTTTGGAAAAAATAAGAGTAAATGTTAACAGGCATCTTTTCAATAAATATGGAAATATCTATGTGAATATTTCATGGGTCAGAGGTAAGAAGGATGATGTATCCGAATTTTCGGTTTTTCTGAATAAACTGAGAGCTCAAGAGAAAAAAGATAAAAAAAGAAAGTGGTATTTTGATCTGGAAACTATATTTAAGGATGGAATAGATGAGAAACAACTTAAGGAAGATGAAGTCTGTCCTGTTTGTGGAAGGAGAAAAGCAGTGATAATCGAAAATGAGAAAAAACCATGTGAAACGTGTTTAATGTTTGAACAAATTGGTTCTGATGCAGTTAGGTACAGTTTTATTTTAACCCGTAAAAATGAAAAATGGGAAACAGATGAAAACAATACAGTTTCTTTTGAATTTGGAGATTACAAAAGATATTACAGGATTAGCAATGAATTGAAAGGTTCAGACTTTGTTTATTCTGTTAATTTCTTTGATGTGTTTGTTGGAAAAAACATGGGCTGGGGTTTCAAATTACTTGGTAATTATATTCCTTCTTATATATATGCAGACGTCTATGAAATATTTTCATTTGATAAAATAGTTGATGTAAAAGGAAAAATGGAAGATAGAAAAAGCCCAGAGAAAGAAGGGAAACCTTCAAAATTGGCTGTTTTTAAGGCTGATGTGGATAATTTAGGTTTAATATTTTCCATAGGATTGAAAAGAAATGAAGAGAAAAAAGAAAAAGATTTGAGAAAAATATCGAGGATAACTCAGCTTTCTTTTTTGCTTGATTATTTTTTTAGCATAAAAATAAACAAGTTGGCCAGAAATCATAACATTTATGTTCTTTTCTCTGGTGGTGATGATCTAACTGTTGCTGGAAGATATGATGAGATTATAAATTTTGTGAAAGATGTACAGGAAAATTTCAAGAACTGGGTCTGTGAAAATTCTGATATAACCATTTCCGGAGGAATAGAAATGGCAGGATACAAGTTTCCGATAAGCAGACTTGTTGATTGTGCCGAATTTTCATTGGAAAATTCCAAAAATCAGGATAAAAATGGGGTTACATTGTTTGGCATTTACGTTAGATGGGATATGTTCAACAGATTATACAGAATCTATGATAACTTGTTTAAAAGTCATCTTAAGGATGAAAAAATAAGTTCCGGACTACTTTATAAGTTATTGAAAATATATGAAAACACTGAGTATAATAAAGAACTGGATGTGAAGAGGACACATTTTGCATTACCCAACCCGGATCCATATGTTAAATATTTTGTTGTTCGTTCATGGAAAAGTCTTAATGAAGAAGAAAAAAGAAAATGTGACGAGTTTATTCAAACAATACTGGAAAGAGACGTTTTTGCTAATATAAAAATACCGATATCATTATCATCACTTTATAATAGATATTTTAGAAAAAAGGAGGGGGTGAATAAATGAGTAATTATGAACAACATAGAGTAGAAACTACAAATAAAATAAAAATACCGGAAAGCCTTTTTGAATTCAATTCGCCAAATTTTGTAAAAATAATGTCTGAGCACGGAGATGCAGATAAATTTGCAAAAAACTTAAGAAAGTTAAAATCAACACAACTAAGAAAATTTTTTGATGAAATAAAGTCAATAGAAAAAGAACTCAAAACAAAAAAAGATGCGGATGAAGCTCTAAATAAATTGTTATTACTTGTTCCAAAAATAAAATACAGTAAAGCAAGAGATTTGGTACCTGAAGAATTTTCCGAATTTGTATCTAAATCTGTAAAGAGGATTGTTAATTCTAGTGATAAAGAAAAAGAAAAAATGATCATAAATTTCGTAAAAATATTCGAAGCTATAATAGCATATCATAAGTATCACTACCCAAAATCTTAATAATTAAGCTAGGAGGTGAATAAATGAGTGTAAAATTCCTTAAGAATATAATAATAACAGGTGAAATGAAACTTGTTACAGGATTACATATAGGTGGTTTAAAAGAAACCATAGAAATAGGTGGTGTAGATAATCCAGTTGTAATGAGCTGGATGAAGGACAAAAATGAAAAAATCATAAAAGTACCAGTTATTCCTGGTTCCAGTTTAAAGGGTAAAATTAGGAATTTACTTGAACTTAAATATGCAACGATATCAAATAAAAAAGATGAGACTGGTTTTAAAATCGGTGATAACTATATTAAGTACGAAAATGAAAAATCACAGCTTATACCAATTGTTTTTGGGGTTGGAGCATCAGAAAGTAAAGGGAACGAAAACCTGTTCGTCAGAACAAGAATTCTTGTAAGAGATTCATACCCTAGCACCAATACTCTAAAAATATGGGAAAACAATGAGGATATTCTCCACGGCACAGAAATAAAAGCAGAAAACACAATAAACAGAATAACTTCAACAGCAAATCCGAGGTTCCTTGAAAGAGTTCCTGCTGAGAGTATCTTTAATGTGGAAATTGTGGTTTCTATTTATGAAGGTGATAAAGAAGATGAGATAGTGGAGCTTATACTTGAGGGCATTCGTTTACTACAGGATAATTATCTTGGTGGTAGTGGTTCAAGGGGGTATGGTAAAGTAAAGTTCATCACACTTACAGGAAAAGAAAAAACAGAAACAGATTACGAAAATGGAAACGATGGTAAAGAATACGATTTGACAAGATTTGAGAATTATAATAAACTGGTAGGGTCCAGATGAAAATAATCAAACTCATTAACAAAACAGCTTTACCAGAAAACGTGGACAACATAAGGTTATTTGGAGCTATATACAACACTCTCATAGAATTAAACAAGGAAAAAGCAAATGTTTTTAGGGATAAAATAAACAATGGTAAAATAAAAATAACAAGCGCTTTCCCGTTCATAAAAAATAAGAAAAATGGAAAGAATATTTTATTCTTTCCGAAACCAAAGAAACCTGAAAAGATTACTGATTCTTTAAGAATCAGTGTAGAGGTTTTCAATTATATGAAAGAATTCAAAAATATAAAGTATGTGAGTGAAGAGGATTTATCTGAGTTTATCAAACATAAAGTTTATGATGAAAAATTTGCAGAGAGGTTTGTGAATAAAGAAAGGGCTAAAGAGAATAAGCTTGAAATCGAAAGAGTGACAATTCCAAGAAATGTCCTTGATAGAATTACAATGAAATCTATGATATTTTATGAACACTATATATATATCAAGGGTGGTGGTTTATGGTTTGGTGTTGAAGCAGACGATGAAGATTTTAAAAATATAATAAGACCTGCTTTGGCATTACTTAAAGACAGGGGTATTGGACCAAATTATTCTGTTGGTTTTGGTCAGTTTGAGTTTGAGGTTAAAGAAATTAAGATGGGTTTTGATTTTAACAATTATAATGGATTTTTGTCTCTTTCAAAAATAATACCCACGGTAAAAGATATAAAAGGGTTTTCAGGCTTCTGGGATATAAAAGAAATGAAAAGCATTACAAGGAATGGGTATCATATATCCCCCATTAATATGTTTACAGAAGGTTCAGTATTTAACAAAAAAATTGATGGCAGTCTAAGAGAAATAATTAAAAATGAATATATTGTTAATGGGAAAGCGTTCTTGATACCATGTTTTGTGGGGGTTGATGAAAATGAAAATTAAACTGAAAACCATAACTCCTATTCACATAGGAACTGGTCAAAAATATGGAAGAATTGAGTGTCTTGTGAGAAAGGACAGGGTGTTTAGGATTTCTTTAGAAAAAGTTATGAAAATTTACGGACAGAGCATAATTGAAAAAATAATTGAAAGAATAGAAACAGACGAATTTAATGTGATGAATAATGTAGATGAGAACAAAGTGTTAAAATACTCTTTACTCAATAAAGCAAATTACACAAAGGGTGATATAAGAGAACATATAAAGACAGATACATATATGCCATATATACCAGGTAGTTCAATAAAGGGATCCGTAAGAACAGCTTTGTTATGGAATTTTTTTAAAAACAATACACAAAGTTTTGATTCATTTCTTTCGTCGTTAAACAATAAAATAAACAAACCAGGCAGATGTAATAAAAAGTATTTGATGGCTGATTTGATACAAAATGTTTTTAATTTTGTAAAGGGCAAATATAACGCACAGAAAGACCTGCTTAAATTCTTTCTTATTTCTGATTTTATGCCATTAAATGTTGAGATTTTTTTGGATAAAATAAACACACACGATCTGAAAAACAACAAACCATTAATAAGAGCATCTATGTTTGCTGAATGTATTACAGGAGAATTTATTGGAGAAATAGCGCTTAGTGAACAAATAAAATTTTTTAATAATGATGAATTTTTTAAAATAAAATTCAATGAGATTTTTGGTGTTGAGATAGATTGTAAAAAGGAAATTAAAGAAATTGAAACAGAAGTTGTAAATAACATAAAAACGATTTTAAGAAACTTCAACAAATGGGCGGAATACCATGAAACAAAATTGGAAGAAAAAATGAAACTAAATATTAATATTCCACCTCAGGATATCAATAAAATAAGACTTGGTTTCGGTGTAGGAACAATATATCAAACGTTAATAAAACTAATAGAAGAATACGATGTTACTCTAGCAAAGAATGTGGTTAACAAATGTTTTCTTGGAAAATTTAGTAGAAAAATAGATTTTAATACAAAAAACAGCCTTTATCCGCCATATCCAAAGACAGTTGAATTGAACGAAGATAATAAACCCCTTGGATGGTGTGAGATATCGGAGGTGGAGAAATGAAGAAAGTCGCAGTTTTTATGACTGTTGGTACAGGAATGCGTGAAGACAGGAAAAAAGGTATGAAAGATCAGGCTCATGGAATATCATATTTCATTAACGAGATTAAACCAGATAAGATAGTGTTTTTCGTTTCCAAAGAAAGCAAAGAAACCATAAACTATGTTGAAGGTATTAATGAAAATGATTATGAGATTGTTTTGCTTAATGATATTAACAACATCACAGAGATTTCCAGAGAGATATTCAATAAAGTATTAGAATATGAAAAAATGGGATATGAAATAAAAATGAACTATACCTTTGGAACAAAAACTATGACAACCGCTATTTCTTTTATCTCAGTACTTAAAAAGAAAGATCTTTATTTGGTAGGGGGACAAAGAGGAAAGGATGGTACACCCGTGCCAGGAACCGAGGAAGTAAAAAAACAGTCCCTTCATGTAATTTATGACATCTTTCTTTTGGATAAAGTTAAAGAACTTTTTAACTCGTATAATTTTTCAGAAGCTTTGAATAGTTTGAATAATATTGTTATATTTGATAATCTGCAAACAGGACATTCCAGGGAAGATTACGAAAATCTGATAAAGGGTTACACGGAATGGGATAAATTTAATCATAAAGAAGCCATAAAATACCTTGAAAATAATTCACTTATTCCAAAACAACAGGGGTATAGAATAAAGAGATTGATTTATCTTGCTGATAAGGATGCAAAAGAAGAAATTAAAGAATATCATGCACATCTTCTTTCTGATCTAATAAACAATGCCAAAAGGAGGATAGAAGAAGGTAAGTATGATGATGCTGTGGCACGCCTTTACAGAGTTATAGAGTTTATAGCTCAGAGCAAATTGTTTATAAAACATGATATAAACACTTCTGATGTTGATATATTGCTCTTACCAGGTGAACTGCAAGAAAAATATAAAAAAATGGAAGAAAATGGTAAAATTCGTCTGGGTCTTAAAAAATCTTATGAACTTTTAAGAGATATGAACGAAGAGATTGGAAAGAGGTTTTTTGAAAATGAAGAGATTCAGAAAATACTTTCTATGAGAAACAATTCTATCTTGGCTCATGGTTTTGGTCCTGTCACAAAAGAGCAGGCTGAGAAATTTTTTGAGATTACAAAAGAATTCCTTACAACTGAAATAAAAGAAACGGAACAATTTATGGAAGAACTGAAATTTATAAAGTTATAAATTTATCGTAACGGGTTAACAAATCCAAAACCAAAAGAGTTTTTTTCTCCAAGTCCGCAGTCCATAATAAAACGATAAAATTTTTCTGTTCCCTTCTTAAAGTATGCCTTTTCCAATAACCTCCACAAACTTCCTATTATTATAAACTCGTTTTTATCTTTTTTAATTTTTACTGCTATTTCCTTTCTTAATCTTAAAGAATCAAAAATGGGTTCTTCTAACTCAAAATTTTCAAGTTTATAATAACTTACAAATTTTTTAATTGAGTTTTCTTTAAGGCGGTTTAAAAAGAATTTCAAATCATTATGACGCTCGAAGCTGAAATATTCATTTTTTATGTTGTCTTTATATAGAACTATCGGGGTTCCTGTTTCCCATCTTTTTTTGAGCGGAATATTGAAAATTTTTGCATCTTTAATTTCAAAACGATGAATTCCTAGCATAAATTCGTTTTTTTCATTCAAGGCATCTTTTAGTGTTCTTAAAAAAGGTTTGTTTGGTGAGGAGATTATAAAGGATTTTTCTTCATTTTCTTTAAAATCCGAAACTGGAAAAATATTAGAAAACGTGAAAAACTTAAAACCCCTTTTGTCGTGAAGTGCAGAAAATTCAGTATTTTTTGTTAAATTCCATATAAAAGAATGAACAAAATATGGATTAATGTCTCTATAAAGAAACATTTCTTTTGCTATAAACTTTATCAGTAATCTCATATTTAAAATGTAATTCTTTAAGTTTATTATTAAAATATCAGCGAATGTTTATAAAGTAAAGGCAATATCTTGATTCCCTGAAAAATAGACACATAAAACCACATACAAACAACCTTGGTTTAAAGAGAACTATGTAGTATGGTGACGTGAACTCACCGAACTTGTTAAAAAAGTTAATAGCCTCGTTTAAAGAGAACTATGTAGTATGGTGACTCCATTTGATACAACATTTCTTTAATATCCATAATTCGTTTAAAGAGAACTATGTAGTATGGTGACACCATAAGAACTGTCTTCAGAGACAGCTCTAACAATTTCGTTTAAAGAGAACTATGTAGTATGGTGACAATTCTTAACGGTTTGCTCGATTTCTCGGAGAGTTAGGTTTAAAGAGAACTATGTAGTATGGTGACTGTTTCCACTGAAAACCACTGTTTTCTTCCCTTCTAAGTTTAAAGAGAACTATGTAGTATGGTGACTTCTTCTCCGTCTATTCTTTCAACAACTGCATACAACTGCTTGGTTTAAAGAGAACTATGTAGTATGGTGACTGTCCTTTGCTGCATTTTCAAGCCATCCCCAAAAAGCGTTTAAAGAGAACTATGTAGTATGGTGACAACCTTAACTTTGGAGGTGAAAATCTTGGAATCAAACCGTTTAAAGAGAACTATGTAGTATGGTGACGAAGAAGCAACCACAGCAGTCTCTGGGGCTTTCCAAGGTTTAAAGAGAACTATGTAGTATGGTGACGCTTTCTGAATTGCCTGCTCTGTCTTGCTTGGCTTTTGTTTAAAGAGAACTATGTAGTATGGTGACAAACTCTTTGTTGTCAATTCTGCACTGGTGCTTAAGGGTTTAAAGAGAACTATGTAGTATGGTGACTGTATTCCTCGCTTGTTTCCTCAAGTTTGCCTTGCAGGTCTAAAGAGAACTATGTAGTATGGTGACTCATCTCCTGTTGTTAATGGCATCAATGCTGTTGCATGTTTAAAGAGAACTATGTAGTATGGTGACCTGCCATTGCTGACAAAGGGAAGACATAAAGCCTTCCGTTTAAAGAGAACTATGTAGTATGGTGACAACGGTAAAGTTCTTGTTTACCATGTTTGTCGCTGGGTTTAAAGAGAACTATGTAGTATGGTGACCTTCTCCGTGAATTGACCGAACCTATTGAAAAAAGAGTTTAAAGAGAACTATGTAGTATGGTGACCAGAAGCGGACTCTTCATATCTTTTGGCGATCTCTTCGTTTAAAGAGAACTATGTAGTATGGTGACTGTCCTTTTTCTTCGTAGCCGTATTCAAAATACTTGGGTTTAAAGAGAACTATGTAGTATGGTGACAAATACTTGGAATAATCCTCAGTTTGATTTTTTTGAGTTTAAAGAGAACTATGTAGTATGGTGACTAACCCACCATTTGATGGGCTATTCATAGTTTATTATGTTTAAAGAGAACTATGTAGTATGGTGACTTCAAATATGCTCTCTCCGAAAACCTTTAACGGCTCTTGTTTAAAGAGAACTATGTAGTATGGTGACTGCCATGAAAATTCTACTGTCACTGCATCAATTATGGTTTAAAGAGAACTATGTAGTATGGTGACTGCCATGAAAATTCTACTGTCACTGCATCAATTATGGTTTAAAGAGAACTATGTAGTATGGTGACTTTATTGTTTCATCATTTATTTTGTCCATACCATATTGTTTAAAGAGAACTATGTAGTATGGTGACGCTTTCAAGGACGGGATAGGGATTGTCTCGCCTTGGGTTTAAAGAGAACTATGTAGTATGGTGACGGCTTTGTGCATCATTGTCAAGCTTGCACTCAATACGTTTAAAGAGAACTATGTAGTATGGTGACCTTTTAAAATTCTCAATGCTGAACTCTAAGATTTGCTTGTTTAAAGAGAACTATGTAGTATGGTGACTTTATATATTTCTTGGAAACCACGTTTTCTTTCATGAGTTTAAAGAGAACTATGTAGTATGGTGACTTTAGCCATATGTTTTTGAATTCCGTTCTGTCTATTGTGTTTAAAGAGAACTATGTAGTATGGTGACATTACTATAAATCTTCCTATTCCTTCTTAAATGGTAGTTTAAAGAGAACTATGTAGTATGGTGACAACTCTTTAAACAAATTATAGTAACTCATAGTTTTAGTTTAAAGAGAACTATGTAGTATGGTGACCTTTAATTCGAAGTGGCACATGCTCTGTACACACTTCGTTTAAAGAGAACTATGTAGTATGGTGACAATCAAAGTAGCCGTTGCCGCCCACTCGAACGACATGTTTAAAGAGAACTATGTAGTATGGTGACGTTGCTCTCTTTTTCCATTCCTCGTTAGAAACCCTTTCGTTTAAAGAGAACTATGTAGTATGGTGACCTTTTCGCTAAACTTAGCGAATCTGCTAAAAAATTCAGTTTAAAGAGAACTATGTAGTATGGTGACGTATATGCGCGGGTAATTCCCGCCGCCGACCGTCATGTTTAAAGAGAACTATGTAGTATGGTGACGGTCTCCTGCCCGACGCTCATTATCTCGTTTGATGCAAGTTTAAAGAGAACTATGTAGTATGGTGACAATTTCTCTTAAAATTTTCTGTGCTTGTTTTTTCAAGTTTAAAGAGAACTATGTAGTATGGTGACTGTAACTTCGTCATAATAGGAAACAAAATTAAGGTTTGTTTAAAGAGAACTATGTAGTATGGTGACTTGTCCTCTGCGGAAATATCGCAGGAAA
>Ga0180301_10001097_pt1 | contig 21157 bp, 21 predicted proteins | sample GuaBasSediGuay16_FD_121797 | JGI IMG/M metagenome (GOLD analysis project Ga0180301, IMG submission 121797) | Subseafloor sediment microbial communities from Guaymas Basin, Gulf of California, Mexico - Guay16, Core 4569-2, 12-15 cm | ecosystem: Environmental > Aquatic > Marine > Hydrothermal...
AGCTTAAAAAAAGCCCTATACAAAGCAACACTCACATACGCAAAAATAAAAGGGAAAATAGTAAACCCAAAACTAACAACAATGATAAAAAACATAATACAACAACTAAAAAACACTCTAAAAACAAAAATATGGAAAAACGGAATAGAAAAAGCAAAACAAATGATGAAAATATTCGAAGAAAACAACGTTTTCAAATGGTGCCCAAAAATAAAACAATGGCTAAAAAACCCAAAATACATATTCTGGCTAGGCCTAAACACCCAACCACCACACCAAACAAAATAAAAAACAGCAAAACCAACCAACCACCAAACCAAAACCAACATGATAAACCACCTAACAACCCTCGCAATAATACTAGCACTAACACACTTCGCAACACCCCTAACATACTACCACTACATGAAAACAAAACATCTGAATAAACCCTGGAACATCAAAGCCAACGAAAACTATAAACCTAAAATCACAATCATAATACCAACATACAACGAAGCCAAATTCATCTGGAACAAACTCAACAACATCTACACCCAAAAATACCCAAGAAACCGGGTGTAATAGAGTTAGCGAATAGCAATATGAAAACAAATAAAACACTACATAAAGCACCTTAAAACTTAACATCACAGGTAGGTTATGAAGCCATGTACCCTAGGGTTATTGTAAAGGATTTCGGTCCCTTCGAACATGCTGATTTAGAACTTAAACCATTAACCATCATTGTAGGTAGGAACAGCATAGGCAAATCAATGCTATCGTATTTAACCTGGGCCTTAATGGTTTCAATACCTGATTTTGAGAAATTAGGGGAAATAGTTGAAGAACGCGGTGTAATAGAGTTAGCGAATAGAGTTTTAAATAATATTAAGGTAGGGTTAAATCCTAAAGATGACTTCATAAACCTCGTTAAAAAGCATATTGAAGCATTACCAGAAGCCATCGTTTCAAACCTTAAGAATGTTCTTCAAAGAACATTTACGAGAAGTTTAGGAGAACTTATCCGGGAAGGAGCAAGCAAAGCCGTTGTAAGAGTTGAAGGGCCTCATGCAATTCTCGAAGTAGTACTTAAAGATAATAATGTTGAAGTTTCCAACTACAAGCCTTATCTTAAATTCCTTGTAGAACTTAAAGTAAACATTCCTAGACCAGGTTTCTTAAGAGCCGTAGTAGGGAAGAAAGTGTATGAGAAAACGCTAGCCAGTATTCACGACCTAGCTTCAGTTATAATAGATCTTCTCATAGATTACTCTTTTGAAGCCTTTAAACCATTCTTTACAGCTCCAGTAATCCCAGAGGAAATAGCCGCCCTCCTTCCCGACAGTCGCGCAGGGATTTCCCGAACCCTACTTAAACCTTACACATCGCCGACCTTAATTAGGAGTATTCCTTACTCTGATGAGCGGTTTATAGACTTATACTATAGGTTAGCTGAAGGCATGTATAAGGGTTCAATAGACTTAGATGTTGTGAAGCCTCTAATCGAGGAGTTGGGGTGTTCTCTCGAAACAGTATTTGAGGGAGGAGTATACGCAATTTACGTTAAAACATGGGCTGGTAAGCGGCAACCATTCCCACAGGCGCCTTCTGGAGTTAGAGAAGTAGTCATTGTAGCTTTAGCCTTAGCTTCTAAAGAACCCCCCTATGTTGTGGTTATTGAAGAACCAGAAGCACATTTACACCCTCGCGCTCAGCGTATTCTCGCAAAATTGATAGCTAAAGCTGTGAATAAGTTTAAGAAAACAGTTCTTATTACAACACATAGCGACTACCTACTGTACAGTATTAACAATTTAATTGCTCTCTCAAAGTTCCCTGAAAAAGCTAAAAAACTAGGCTTCCACAGAGACGAAGCCCTAAGCCCCGACAAGGTTGCAACATACCTAGTTAAAGCTGTTGAAGCAAAGGCTGAACTACAACGCTTAAAAGTGTCTTCAGAAGGTATTTCTGAGGAGGAATTCACTAAAGTAGCTGAAGAACTAGTTGAGGAAAGAGCGGAGCTTGTTCCACTTAAATGAGGAAAATAAATTTAGATGAACTAGAATTTCTCCGAGAAAAACTCCGCGCAGACTACATACTTGAGCACAAAGGAATAGTTGTTGTAGTTGAAGAAGTTAAGGGAAAAGCCAAAACACATGATATTAAGCAATTAAGAGCAACCATAGAAACATTGCTTTCAGACCCCAGAATACGTCGAGAAATGCAGAAAACTATAGGAACAAACATGAAAGTTGTTTGCGGAATATTGCACTTCCACAAAGGAATAGACCCAATGCAATTAAGAATATTCCTAAGCCAACAGCTACAACTAATCAGAAGAAATGTGAGAACGAATAAGGCAAACTGCAACCAACAACTACAAAGCGAAATAAAGAAAATAATGGAAGAAGCGAAACCATAACACATTAGCAACCACTCCGAAACAAGCATAATACAAGCCTCAGTCATATCGATGAGAAGGATAATCATAGCAATTAGAGTTACAACCATAATTATAGTAGAGAACTTAAGGAATTACCTCAGCTTCAGGAAGCAATGAGCATCTTCACGCCCCTCGCCATCACAGCACTAGTGCTGGCAGCGGTGCACTTCGGGACACCACTAGCATACTACCACTACATGAGGCCCAGGTACTTGGACAGCTCCTGGGGCATAAGGGTAGACGAGAACTACAAGCCTAGGATCACGGTCATAGTACCAACATACAATGAGGCTAAGTTGATAGAGAGGAAGCTGGACAACATCTACGAGCAGGAGTACCCGAGAGACAGACTGGAGGTCGTAGTCGTCGACTCAGCTAGTACCGATGGAACGCCAGAGCTCGTCAGGAAGTGGGTTGAAAGGCACCCGGAACTAAATCTAAAATTGATCGTGGAGGATGTGAGAAGGGGTAAGGCGTATGCGCTGAACCATGCGCTGAAGTACGCTACGGGCGAGATAATCGTTATAACGGATGTGGACTCCCTGTGGCCAGACAAAAGAACCCTCGCGAAAACCCTAAAGTGGTTCACAGACCCGAGAATCGGCGCAGTGTCCTGCCTAAAGAAGCCTACGGGATCGGGGGCTAGAGGTGTCGAGGAGAGCTACAGGCACTACTACAACGTGCTGAGGATCGCCGAAAGCAAAGCCCACTCAACGCCAGTATTCCACGGAGAACTAGCAGCATTCAGAAGAAACCTCCTAGAAAAGCTAGGAGGCTTCCCCACAGACACCGGAGCAGACGACAGCCACACAGCAACAAGAATAGCCCTAATGGGATATAGAGCCATAATTCCCGAAGACCTCTGGGTAAAGGAGATTGTCCCCAACGAAGACTACTTCTGGTGGAGAGTCCGAAGAGCACAACACCTGATACAACACTTCACCAAAAGCCTCAAGAAAATAAAGCAAGCACCAAGGGAATTCAGGAAAATCCTTGCTATCGAGACATTCCTCCACTTAGCAAACCCATACCTACTACTAGCGTCCACCACCCTACTAATAGTAAGCACACTAATCACCTACTCCCTCACAGCCCTAGGCATCCTAGCACTAGGGGTAGCACTGCTAGCCGTAAAGCAGTACAGAACATGGATCACCCAGCAACTATACCTCATAATAGCAGGCATAAGGAACCTATGGTCCAAGGAAATAGTCTGGAGTAAACAGGTTAAATGATCCGTAGGTTTTCGTATGAAGATAGTTCAAATATGTCCTAGATATTACCCGCACATAGGCGGTGTTGAATATGTCGTCAAATCTGTAGCGGAGAGATTAGCTAAGCTCGGCCATGAAGTTACTTTGCTTGCCGGCGAGCCCAGCATCACCAAGCCGGAGGAAGAGTTTATTAACGGAGTTAGAGTTGTCAGGTGGCCCACCCAGAGCCCTGGAGACGCATACCATATACCAAGGCTTAGAGGCGAGTTAGAGAAGTTTCTGAAAGAACTCTCCAGAAATGTTGATGTTGCTCATGTTCATAGCGTTCACAGTATGTTCTCCATGTATTCCCTGAGTATTTTAAAAAATGGTGTTGATAGAGTTGTTGTGACTCCATATTATCATGGAACAGGTCACACTGCTATTAGAAGGTTTCTCTGGGTCTTTTGGAGGAAATATATTAAGGATATGTTGAGGGATTGCGTTATTCACACAGTATCTAAGCTTGAGGCTAGTCTCGTTGAAAGGGATTTTGGTGTTAAAGCTATACCGATAGAGAATGGTGTTGAAGAGGGAATCAGAGATCTAAAATGGGAGCCAAAAGGCTATGCAATGTATAGTGGTAGAATTGAAAAGTACAAGAACATCGATCTTCTAGCGAAAATCGTAAAGCTACTCAACGAAAAATACAGTCTTAATATGAAATTCAAAGTGTTTGGCAGAGGATCGTATAGGGATAAACTCGAAGAACTCCTAAGACACCTAAGGATACCATACGAAATAGGGGATTTCAAGCCATTTGAAGAATACATTGAAACTCTTTCGCATACTACATTATTTGGTTTACTCTCAGAAAAAGAATCTTATCCACAGAGTATAAACGAAGCCAATGCTATTGGGGTTCCCGTTGTTGTCGCTAAGCCCTGGGGACTAAACTTCGAAGAAAGAAAAAAAACGCTGACTATCGATTTAGGACAAAAACCCGATATACTAACTGATAAAATTTATAGATTTCTCGAAAGAGTCCAAATGGAGGATAAAAGTTACGTTCCCACCTGGAGCGAAATCGTCCTAGAATATATGGAAAAACTGTATAGTGAGTCGAGATGAAAGTTCTCGTTACTGGTGGAGCTGGATTCATAGGTAGCCATCTCGTTGATAAACTCGTCGACAAGGGCTACAGCGTCAGAGTTGTTGACAACTTGAGCAGCGGTAGACTAGAGAACCTAGAGAAACACGTCGGTGTGGACACTATTGAACTAATTGTTGGGGATCTGAAGGATCCACAGGTAGCATTTAGATCAGTTAAAGACGTAGACGTGGTGTTCCACTTCGCTGCAAACCCAGAGGTAAGAGTGAGTACCACCAACCCCGAGATACACTTCAATGAAAATGTAGTAGCAACCTTTAACCTGCTGGAGGCGATGAGGAAGAAAGGTGTTAAAGAAATAGTTTTTGCATCGTCCAGCTCCGTCTACGGAGAACCAGAAAAGATTCCTGTTGGAGAAGACGCACCAATAAGACCTGTCTCAGTCTACGGCGCTAGCAAAGCATCCTGTGAAAATCTGATCCACGCATACTCAAAGCTCTACGGAATCAAAGCTGTTATCTTAAGATATGCGAATGTGATCGGCCCAAGACTAAGACACGGCGTAGTGTGGGACTTCATAGCCAAGCTAAGGAGAAAACCAAAGAAATTAGAGATACTTGGCGATGGAAAACAGATAAGAAGTTACATATACATAGACGATGCAGTAGAAGCAACGATATTGGCCTGGGAGAAATCGTCAAACCACTTCGAAATATTTAACATAGCATCAGAGGACTGGATAACCGTGGACGAAGTAGCAAATGAGGTAATAAAAGTCATGAAACTTGACAGCGTTGAGAAAATATATAAGCCGGTTTTACACGGGGTCGGCTGGCCTGGCGACGTCAAACATATAGCGCTTGATATAACAAGGTTATTAATGCTCAAATTTAAGCCTCGCACGAACAGCTTAGAGGCAGTCAGGGAGACGGTTAAGCACCTTGCAGGCAAACCCTGAAATTTTAGCTTTAAACTCCGAGTTTGATCGCTTGGGGCTTCCGGGCATGTCTAAAAAATATTGGATGCGGAGCTATTAGCAGGGGGGTACCAGCAATAGTATCTAAAGAACTAGCGGAGAACCTAGAGACAGAAACAAAACTATTCCATAGAGAACTAGTTATATCGGAAAAAGCCCCTATAACGTGGAGTGAAATAGTAGAGCTATGCTTGAACAAGTTATCTATTATGTGAAATCATGAAGATAGCTTTGGTTAGAAGAACATGTATAACGCATTTGGACGGTGTTAATAGGTTTATTGCTCTTTTGGCAGAGGGATTAATAAAGCTTGGTCACGATGTTGAGATCTTTGGCTGGTGTTACAGGGGTGTTGAGAGAGAACTTGAGAAGTGGTTTAAGGAAATTCACGGTCTTGATACTCTCATACCTATTCGCACTTTAGTTAATCAACCATGTAAAGGCGATCCATGGATAAAGATTGCCGTTGATTGGTATTTTAAGGGGTCAAGGATTCTTCGTAATGAATATTTTGACGCTGTTATCGCGAATGGTGTTGTACCTCTAAGGTTTAGCCCCAAGATAGCTGTAAATCACGGCATCACCCTTAAAACAAATCGGTTTAATCTAGCAATGGCAAAGATGCTTTATAGACACTACGATAAAGTGATCTGCGTTAGCCGTAAACTTAGAGATGAAGTAAAAGGTGTTCTTGACGTAGATTGTGAAGTCATTCCTTTACCTATGAAGCTAGAACTCTACAAAACTAAAGAACTTAGCGAGAGAGAGGATATAGTTGTACACATTGGTACTAGACCTGTTAAAAATCCACAAATCAGTATTGAAACCATCAAGATCCTGAGAAGGAGAGGACATAGTATTAGGCTTATAATCATGGGCCCCCCTACAACGCTTCCTGCAAATGAAGGTGTTGAATATAAGTATAATATACCAGAGAGTGAGAAGATCGAATTATTGTGCAAGACCAAAGCCTTGATTCTCCCATCAAGCTACGAAGCTCTTCCCTACGTGGTTCTAGAGGCTATGGCTTGTGGAACACCAGTAGTGGTTTCCAATGCTGTACCAGAGGAAATTGTAGCAAGCAACTTCAATGGTATTAGGGTAAACAGCTTCAACCCCGAAGACTATGCAAATACCTTGGAAAAACTTTTAAAACATGAAGAGCTCTGGTTGAAGCTATCTAGAAATAGCCTTGAGTTTGCTAGGCAATTTGAGTATATAGGAGTCGCCAAGAAATATATCGACATTATTCACGGGCTTCTATAAATTCTTGAGAGGTTGTGCTAAGCGTTAAGAGAATGGTGAAACTCATGGATGAAACTGCAGAGGCTTTACTGTATGTTAAAGAAGTTGTTAGGAAATTTGGAGATCGAAAAACTACTCACAGCTTTTACCTCGAGTTCAGAAGAAGGTTGGAGGTTCTCAAACTTGTTAAAGCGTACTGTAGGCAGGGTTCTACAGTCTTAGACATCGGTGCGCAGCCATTTATTGTTTCCTGTGCTCTTAAGAGAATGGGCTATAGAGTCGTAGCCTTTGACATAGAGCCCGAACCCTATATAGAGATCGCTAAGGCTTGTGGTATTGACGTTGTTAAGTGCGACCTTGAGAAGGACGAGTTTGCTATTATCGATGCTGACTGTGCGGTCTTCACCGAAGTTCTAGAGCACCTACACTACTATCACGTGCCTACGGTGTTGGCGAAGATAGGCAAGGCTCTGAAGGTCGGAGGCTACTTAGTACTTACAACACCAAACGTAGCCTCCCTCTTTAGGAGGCTAAGGCTACTCCTAGGTAGGCAACCTATTTATAGGTACCACGTGAGGGAGTACACCATGGGTGAGGTACTGGGGATAACTAGGGAGGCAGGGTTCGACATCGTTGAAGCCTACTATTCCGCGGTAAACGACTTGACGCTCATCGATGCTGAGCTGGAGGAGTACCCGAGGATAAGGAGCTACAAGGACCTCCTTAGAGTAGCGGTTAGGAGGCCTACGAAGCTAAACGTCCTGAGAGCCCTGGCTTACCCCTTAGTAAAGCTAAGACCTAGCCTAAGGCAACTTATAGTGGTGGTAGGAGTAAAGGTTGGAGAACCCTCAACGAGACCCCTCGAGAGGTGGGGATAGTACATAAAGGAACAGGTAACATGTAGGCGGCGCACATGTTGAGAGTAATAGGGGTAAAGGAGCATTGTGTAAGAACATCTTGAAACCCGCGATATCGGATACCCAGGACATAAACGGCTGTACACTTTAGTGTCTCTCAGAATGCTTCTAGAATTTCACGATTTTAGAGTTATAAGGAATAGAGGCTATTCACAAATTTTCTCCAAGAACGAGGTAAAAAGCTTTATTTAGTTGATCCACGTTTTAGATAAGCTCTTTGCGAGAAGAAAAACACTTGCGGCAAATCTTCTAATTTGCGCGCAATCTACTTAAAAAATTTAATTTGGTACTTAACATGTGCTAGGTGCCAGGTGACATAGGTATGAACATAGAACTATTACTAGTGTATCTTCGAGAACCAATAGTACTCTATGCTATAGCCTTAACTGCCATTTGGGTGCTTATACAAGCGATAAACAACTTTTATAGAGGGAATTGGAATGCGGTTATTCAAAAGAGGGATGTTCCAGCTCGCATACCAATGGCAATTGTTCTTATCTATACAGTCTTTACACTCATGTTTGTTTGTTTAAACAAAATCGCTTTATTTCCAATTCTTCATGCCGTTACACTCGGAATTATTTTACTAATGCTCCCACTGCTAAAACCTAAGAGGACTGCGAGTGTTGGGTTGCTATGCACAATACTCGTCGCCATAATGCCTGTACTTATCGTGATATCCACGAGGCATCCTTACCCATTGGGGGATGATGCCAGATTTATTGGTTTTGCTGCAGCCATTGATAACGATGGTCGTTGGATCCCTTATAAATATTCTGAGAACCTATACTATCAGTTCTTCCACCTCATACCATTTTTGGAACTTGTGTTAGCCTCTATTACCGGCGTAGGTGTGCTTAATGTTATTAGCTATTATTTAACGCTAAAAATCAGTTTATATCTAGCGTACTTACTCTTAACGTATCTAGTAGTTAGGGAGATTACGAAAGACCACACCATCGCTTACATAGGCGTATTACTTCTTTCAATAACACCCCCCTTAGCGCTAACCCAAGTTGTCCATCAAGGCTACGCTATAGTGCTTTTTTTGGCGGTAGCACTATTGTTGTTAAAACTCAATAACACAACTACAGTGTCTACTGGAATTCTTCTGGCAAGCATTGTACTATCGATAGCTGGGATAATCGCCCACGCAACCTATACAACGATGATCGTGACTTTCACTTTACCCATGTTTTTTACGCTCAGCCAGCAATCTGACAGACGTATATTGTTTGGATTTCTCAGGCTAATAATAGTCATCAGTCTAGTCTACTGGGTATCCACCTATGTGCTAGATGTCATTGTAAGGCCAGGCGTTAGCGCGGTGGAAAGATTAGTAGATCTGTTTACAGGCCGTACAATACTGCTTCACGGTACAAGTAAACCTTGGTATACAGCGAGAACAGAATCATTTCTGATAGCTTGGGCTTTGCTACCTTCCATCGTTGGAGCATATCTTCTCACCAACCTACTTAAACTGAAATATGAGAGAAGATTTCTGACAACCTTAGGCGCTATTGGCCTAATAGGTACAGGCATTAATTACCTGCTGAGATTTTTATCCTACATTGGTGGGCGCTACTTCTACTGGTTATACTTATTAATGCTTCCCTTAGGAGCATTTGTAGTAAAAAATTCTTCTAGGAAAATAATATTAGGCTTGATCTTCTCCGTAATAACGATTTCTCTCGTCTCATTTTATGGAGTACAGAACCCTAATCTAGCAGCCAATACCTATGGAGATTATATTGGGTGGGCTGATAGAACAAGCTGGGAAGTAGCAAAAGGACTGGCTCCCTACATTAACCCAGAAACTAGGACTTGGCTAGATCCAAGGATAGGGGCACCAATAAGTTCTCTTACATCACCCCCCTCATTAGGTGAAGACCTTAGTGCTGATCAAGTTGTAGCAATTATAAGCGAGGATAGCATAGGTCTCCATGCCATGAACAAGGACCCGAGAAACGTGGATTTCTTCAAGAGATACTTCGATACTGATCCAAACCATATCTTCGATAATCTAGACAATCTCAATATTATATTCAGGTGTGGATCTTATTACGGGATAGCGAAACCATGAGAATACTCTTCCAAACAACTAGTGTTTTAGTTCAGTACAATTGGGCATTACCTTACTACCTGTCTAAATTACGTGAAGGAATTAAGATCGATAACTTAACAAATCTGTTCTCGTATCTCATGGGAGGCTATTACTACCATCTAAGGAGTTTAGGGAAAATTACACCTATCTTTGAGGAAACTGGCATAAAGAAGGCAAAGACCTTAGATAGAATATTTAGAGCTATACACACTAAGAAGCTAGTGATGAAAAAGAACTATGATATCATCCACCTTAATCACTACGACGAAGAACTCCTAACAAGGAACTCTCCAAAAATTTTCACATTACATGGCTCTTTAGATGAACCGAACCCTAATACATGCAATATGCTTAGAAAAATCCAGAGATATGTTAATGCTATCGTAGCACCCACAAATCACTCCGCAAAAACAGTAAAGGAAACATGCGGACTTAATGTTAAAGTTATTCATCATGGGGTCGATACTGAAATATTTAATCCATACACCATCTCCCAATACAAAGCTAAGAAAAAACTCAAACTACCATCAAATAGGTTGGTAATTTTATGGGTTGGTAGAATAAGCCCTAAAAAGAACCTTGAAATGGCATTAAAGGTTTTAGAGAAAGTAATAAAAGAAAGAAAGGATATAGTGCTAATAGTTAAAGGTCGTGCCATCGATCAAAGTTACATGTCGAAAATCAGGCTTTTAATAAAGAAGTTGGGAATCGAACGTTATGTTTTATTCGACCTTAAATGGACTCCCAACATGATGATGATGCATTACTACAGAGCTTCGGATGTTTATATACACACATCGGTAACAGAAGCTTTCGGCTTAACCGTAGCTGAAGCTATGGCTTGTGGAACTCCAGTTGTTGCTTATAGAAAATCCGCCGTACCAGAAGTAGTTGGGGATGCTGGCTATCTAGTCGATGATGTAGAAGAATTTGCTGAAAAAATATTGGAAATATTGAATGAGGAGTTGAGGAGATATATTGGTTTAAAGGCTGTTAAGAGAGTCGATGAAAAATTTTCGCTAGAGACTACTGCATCAAAGTATTTTCAATTATACAAGAGACTGTAGATCTTAATGCTTGATGTTCAACATAAGAAAATAGCTAAACGAATATAGCGTAAGTTTGCATCCTAAGACTTAAAGATGCCAGCGCCATCTTATAGAGTGGCAGATTTAATACGTAAGGGGCACTATTTACCTAATGGCTAAACTAGTTATGTTAACTAAGAAGCAAAACCAAGTTGAAGTATGGAATAAATGTGCTTCAGCCATATGTGGCTCTTTCCTAGGTAACCTAAAACTTATTGTATCGCTTCCAGGCGGATTTTATGCAATAATAGCGCGCTTTGAACAGAAAGTTTACGAGACATTCTTCTCTCCCGCTCCTGGTGATACTGTTATCGACATAAGCGCCCACATAGGCTTGTTTACAATAAGGGCCGCAAAGATGGTTGGGCCTAAGGGACTTGTAGTAGCTGTGGAATCGTATCCAGAGAACTATAAACTTCTCGTAGCGAATGTTAGACTATCAGGTACTTCAAATAATGTAATCCCGTTAAAGTTGCATTAGGGGATAGGGAAGGATTTACTAACTTATTTCTGGATAGTTTTTCAGGTCATAGCTCAACAATAGTGAAGAAGGAAAAATGCATAAAAGTACCAATAATAACACTTGACCAGCTCATTATGAAGCTAGGCATTAGACGAGTAGATTTTGTGAAAATAAGATGTGGAGGGGCCTGAGTATCACGTTCTTAAAGGAGCGAAGAATGCATTAAAGTCTAATAATGTAAGGCTCACAATGGAAGTACATGGAGAAACGGTGAGAAAGAAAGTAATTTCATTGCTAGAAAAACTTAAATACAAAACTATTGAGCCTAAAAAGGAAAGAGATATCCCTCCATGCTATACGCATGGAAGTAAAGCGGAGGTTGCAGAGATGTGTAAAATATCTGCATTAATATTTACAAGAAACAGCGCTCACCAGCTTCTTAGGTTGCTTAAGATAATAGAGAAAGTTGTCGATGAAGTTGTGATAGTTGACGGGTGTTCTGAAGATAATACTGTAAGCATCGCAAAGTCTTACGGAGCTAAAGTTTATTTAACTAAGCCACTAGGATACGTAGAGCCTTGTCGGATGCTAGGTATTTCTAAAGTAACTAACGAATGGGTACTATATTTAGATGTGGATGAAGTGCCTTCACCAAATCTAATACGGGACATCAAGAAGATTGTAAATTATGCTACTAAACATGGTTATGTTGCCATTAGAATAAATAGGATTAATTTTTACGTGAATCTTAAAAAACCTTTGTTACATATTTTTCAACCAGATTATCAAGTTAGAGTATTCAATAAATATCACATTATGTATAAAGGAATCGTACATGAACAACCCATAATATTTGGTAAAACGCTTCTTTTGGATCGGGAAAAATATTTTATATGTCATCTAGCTCCTGAAACGTATACACTTAAAGGTCTAAAATCTAAATTAATAAAATATGCAATATTAGCTTCAAGAATGAGATTAGATAAAAAGAGAAGTATGATATTTTCCTTGTTTCTGCCTCTTATATTCGTTATCAGGTTATTCAAATATTTAGTTATAAGAAGAGGAATACTGGATGGTGTTGAGGGCGTAAAAGCGGCATTCTTTTACGTTATATATTTAAGTATGGTTGATCTACTAAAAGCTTTCCGCAATAGGAAATGGGATATATTAGCTGAAGCAATAAATAAACATGGTTTAAGTCATTTATGTCATGAAGTAGAATACTTTAAATAATATTAACCGCTATGATTTTTTCTATTAGAACAATGCTTTAAAGTTGAAAGAATGCTGATGTGGACATGTTAAGGAAAAAGATCATCGTATTTGCCAAGTCCTTTTGGTCTGAGGATGGTGAAGAGCTCGCGATACATCTACTTGTCGATATACGAAGGAAGAAGTTTAACATCATAGTCGTTGTTTGATCTCGCTGACTGGATAGGCCACTTATACATGGGTAGGTCGAAGTTGAGGATTATGAAAGCATATTTCGAACTCGATAGATTAGTGGCTCAGGTCAAGGAGATGATCCCAAAAAATACATTGCTTATGATTGTAAGTGACCATGGCGTGGAGGCTGGAGGTCACCATAGCCCTAAGGCATTCTACTCCTTCAACATCGATCCAGAGTGGAAACCTAGGAGGATAAAATGAAAAAGGTTGCCTTAATAGGTCTAGATGGCATGTCTTGGAGGAGTATACTTAGTTATAGTAATTGTTTTAAAAATGTTATCCACCTAGCCGCTAATGGACTAAAAGGCATCTGTTGGTGTATTCCGCCGTACACTCCTCCATCTTGGATTTCAATATCAACTGGAGTTAAACCCCAAAAACATGGTATATTAAGTTTCACTAAACCCAAGTTTTCGGCAAAAAACCGATCAACTTATATATCTAGTTACGATATTAGTTTTCCTCGAATTAGTGAGATGCTTGCATTAAAAGGATTAAAAAGTTTAGTGATTAATCACATCTTTTCATATCCTATATCAGGATGGGTTACGAAGAACCATGTTTTGGTTTCTGATGATTTCTCTCCACAAATGTTTATATATCCAGAAAAATTTGACAAATATTCAAGCTACTTTAAAAATGTTATGAAAAATAAACCTAATAGGCGAAACGATAAATGGGTATTAAAACTTAACGAAATTGTCTTAACTAAAGTGGAAGGTGTATTTAAGTTAGTTGACCATTTTGACCCAGATTTTCTGTGGATAATGTTCAAGGAGCCAGATACTGTAATGCATTATTTACAATATGTAGCTGCAGGCATATACAATCATCGTGTTGCTCGGCTTTTCTCTTCTATAGATGATTTTATAGGTGAAATTGCTCGTAGGGTTGATTATGTAATAATTGTCTCTGATCACGGTTTTGACGTATACATTGATAGAGTCAACATCTTTGGAGTTTTAACAAAGCATGGTATTATTCAGTCGCAAAATATCTTAGCAAACTTTGTCTCAAAACTTCTTAGTTCTAAACTCTCCGGATATGTAACCTGGAGTTTTTTAAAATCACTAAATGGATTAAGAATTTTCTATGGTATCAGGGAATTTACTAGACGTTTTCGTAGACGGGCATATGATGGAAATTTAACCTCAGCCGACATATCAACTGATAAAATAGATGGAGATGATGCCTTTATAATTTATTTTAGTAACAATAATATACGAAGCACTGTTATTAATGTTCTAAACCAATATATTGGTTATTTATTTGATTCTATTGAATATATCAATATAGGAGATGCCTTTTTATTAATGATTATACCCAAGAAAGGCCTACACTTTATGAACGATTTCAGTTTAAGAGGGTCACCATTATTAAGGTTTGCTGCATCTAGACATAGTCCCGCAGGGATGTTCGTCTTAAATGGTCCCAATATTAAGTCAAGTATTAAATTTATTGAGAATAGTGATGTCGCACCAACAATACTTTCATTGTTCGATTTACCTACTGCAACCCATTTCGATGGACAAAGTATAATTAATAATCGTCAAGGTATTGAAAATTACCTATCAATATGGAAATTAACTCGTAAAATAGGAAAACTAAGAACATTTATCAAGTAATTTTTCTATGTAAGCATACACAAAGATATTAGGGTTTAAAATTGTTGTCATTCAAATCCAGTACTATGTCAAAAAGGATGATCATAACCAAGCTCCCTCTACTAGAGCGTCTACCGAGAAGGTTGAGAGCAGTGTTAACCTCATCTGTTGGTTATAGAGACCTACAATTCAGCTGTACGCTCAAGAACGTGGCTAAAGAGTTTGAGAAGCAGGGCTTCAGGTATTGGGTAAGCTCTTACCATCACATACCTCGTAGTCCATTACTACTTTCACCATCATTCTTCATCGTAGCTATTAAGGTGTTAGAAGCTATCAAGAAGCACACAAAACAGTGATACTGGGCCATCCATGCCTATCATTACGGTTATGTAGACAATATTTACTATTCGCCATTAACTGGGGAAGCCTTAAGGATAAGGTTGCAGCCAAAGATCAGCAAAATTCATAAAAATTAAACGTAATAGACCTAAATTAATAATTACGATTCACTAAGATGAGTAGCAACGTCCTAGTAATATCTGAGCAGTGGTGGCCTGAAGGTACTGGCGGGATACTAGCTTCCCATTTAATAGCCCGTATTCTCCGTGATGCGGGGTTTAAGTTAACGATTGTACATGGAACGAAAGATCCCGAGATGGTTAAAGGCGTTGACTATGTTTACACGAAGCTTTTAAGCGTGAGGAATAAGCATAGTCTATGGATCAACTGCTTCGCCCTTGCTAGACAGAGCTGGTTCTTAAATGCTCTACTGAACTGTGATATCATCTACATCCCGAGGTACTGTTATCCGCTCATACCTTTTGCGAAGAAGCTGGGTAAGAGGGTGGTTGTTCACCTACACGACTACCAGCCAGTATCCTATAATGCCGTGGTCTTCAACGGCGAGGAAAGGGATGGCTTCGGCCTTGGCAACGTTGTTAAGTTTGAGGTTTTGGAGCATGGTAGCGTTTCAAGGGCTATCTTGGGGGTGTTTACGGCGCCGGTAAGCGGGTTAGGTAGACTGTGGCTTAGCGAGGCCGATGCCGTGGTCTGTGTTTCGCGGAGGCAGGCTGAGATAATCTCGAAGAAAGCCCCTGAACTAGCGCATAAAATTAGGGTGGTGTACAATCCTCTGCCCGAAACCCCGCCCTTAGAGGAGAAGCTTGAGAACCCCACGTTCACCTATGCTGGCGGGGGGAGCTATGTTAAGGGCTTCCACATATTTATCCAAGCATCATTAAATCTTCTGAAGCGAAGATACGGTATCAACTTTATGCTTACAGGAGGCTTAAGAGGTTTCAGGCACCAGCACATGAGGTTGCTGGAGAAGCTAAACGATTCGTTTACGGGGAGCCTCAGGCTTCTCGGCTATCTGCCCTATGAAGACGTACTAAAACTTTACTCTAGGAGTTACGCCGTCTTGGTTCCATCCATCTGGGAGGAGCCGTTGCCTTACGTGGTCGTGGAGGCCATGGCTGTGGGAACCATACCGATAGCCTCGAGAATCGGGGGGATACTGGAGATTGTTAAGGGAACCTATGCTGAAAAAATGATGTTTTCACCTGGGAGCGTGGATGAGTTTGTTGGGAGAATGGAGGAGGTATTATCATTATCCGCGGAGCAATTTTTAGATATTGGAGCCAGTTTAAGAGATGATGTACGTAAAAGGTTTGATCAGGATCGTGTTAGGGAAAAATTACTTAAAGTTTTCAAGTAAGGATGGAAATCTTAAGCTACACTTATGACTTCATCACACTCGTCGCTCAGACATTTGATAAGCTATATCGTCACATTCACCCCTTTCAAATAAAGTAAAAGCCTTGGTTGTTTATCTAACGATGTTAAGAAGGAATCTTTTGCTTCAAACTTCTCTTTGGTCTTTAGTGGGGCTTAGCTATGTCGGAGCCTTGTCTAATAGTATTAGTAGGTCCCGTTGGTTCTGGTAAATCGACTCACATGAAACTCCTATACTTAAATCTGAAAAAGAAGGGTTTAAAGGCAAAGATGGGTTTTCTGAAAACAGGTCACTTATTCGCTTACATTTTAGAGGTTTTCTTGGCGAAAATGCTTGCTGGTAGGAGAAGGTATGTATTCCCGATTAGAGCATTAGTTGAAGAGAAAACCCACCTGTTTAAAAGGATCTTTAGATTATGGCTTAGCTTGGATTTAATCAGTATTACCATAAAGTTCCTTGTAAGTATATATATTCCTTTAAAGCTAGGCTATACTGTGCTAGTTGAAGAGTATATTCCAGCTATAATTTCCGATTACATTTACCTTGGCAAAATCATAAAGTTCCCTTTGAAAAAAGGTTCTTTTGTAATTAACTATTTATTAAGACTGATGAGTTTATGTAACCCTACACAAATAATCTTCTTTGATGCTGAAAAAGATGAGTTGGCTCTTCGCTGGAAACTGAGAGGAAGCTTCGATGAAAGGGAAGATTATATTCGAATGCAACGCAGCATACTTCTACGAATTTCAAAAAAGCTCTCTTATAAATTCCTTTATATAAATACAGGAACAAAAACCATTAAGGAAACTCATGAGTTAATAATAAATCGTTTGCTGTTGCAAAAATGAGGACGAGTGAGCTTACAGATCTTATCCAAAGAATTCTTATACAGCACACAGATCCCTATACTGGGGCTCCTGAACTCATTTTACTCGGATATTGTAATAATGAAACAGTTAGCGATCATATTTCGCGATACTACTTGGCTTCTAAATTGGCGCGTGGAGTAGTGTTAGATGTTGCATCTGGCACTTGTTATGGATCTAGTATATTAAAACGCGCAGGCGGTGTTAAGATGGTGGTAAGCGTAGACATAGATTGTGATGCTCTCAGGTATGGGGGGATGGTTTATGATGCCGATTGTATGTGCAGATGCTATACATCTACCCTTTAGAAAACACGTGTTCGACTCTGTTGTTTCTCTTGAAACTTTGGAGCATATGAGAGATTAAAGGGCTTTTCTGACAATGTTAAAGGTAGCCTTAAGAAAAGTGGTAAGCTGATTTTTAGTACGCCGAATAAAATGTACACTTCACCATTTATACCGAGACCTTTGAATCCTTATCATATAAATGAATTTTACTTGGGTCCGTTTCTAAATTTTTTGAGATCACACGACTTTAGGGTAGACCACATTTATGGAGGTAGAAGAGTAGGAAGGTTGGAATTGTTGAGGCGGGTCTTTGGCTCTTTAGTGAAATTTTTCCTGAACAAATTATCTTTGAAGCCCTACTTGTTGGATGACTTTTACCACTCAATTTATAACTTGATATTGGTATATCTACTAAAACATCCAGAAAGACAACGCCTAATAGATCCTGATCCAAGTCTATTTATACATGAAGAAGTGAAAGTCACTTAAAATATAACTCTCTATCAATACTTCCTAATTAGTGCACAATTATGAACATTTTGGATATGGTAGCACACCTGCACGCCTCTTCGACAACGACTTAATCATAGCCAACGGGCTTAAAAGCGTATGAGGAATAGAGATAAGCTTAAGGTAATTAATGTTGAATATACACCTCAAGAAATCCTAGGCATCTTCAGGTTCTTCAAGTTATTCGTAGGTATGAGATTCCACTTGATAATATTTTCAATGATAATGGAAGTGCCTACAATAGCGTTGGTTTATGATACGAAAACCGTCGAGCTACTTGGGGAAGAATAGGTGGGTGTCGTTGCGTCTCTATTGCGCGCGTTCTAGCCCCAAGAAAAACGGTTAACGAAGTCTATCAGCATTTACGCCCGATAATAGACTGGTTAATAGACTGAGAACCTTAAGGTAGAGAAGTGTGTTAGCTGCAAGCATCCTTAAAAATAGTTACGTGTAGTTGAGGGGGTCCAGCTGGTAAACTGGGAGATAAGAAAAGGTTTGTGAGGCCTTGAAGCTCTCGCACCAGAGCAGATTTTACAGCAATAGTTAGCGAGGCTTTTCTATCGCTGTTCGCAATGAATTGGCAGGTATTTCATGGTATTTTGTACTATTGTTTTTGGTGGTTTATTTTCGTTGAGTGTTTCTTGAGCGTTTGTATATTTGGCTATTAGGTGGTATAGTGTGGTTAGGTGTAGGAGTTCGTTGAGGGTGTATTCTATGTTTGGTTTTCGGCTTAGTAGTGTGGGTAGGGATATGCGTAGGTGTATGGTGGGTATTCTTGATTGTATTTTCATTATGAGCCTGCCTATAATGCTCTTCCATGGCCAGAGGGCGTCTTTAATTCTGAGGGCTACTGTGGTGAGGAAGTCTATAAGGAATCTATCACATATAACTAGGTAGCCCATGAGGTTGTAGAGGTATACTATGATTATCCATGGTGTTACGGAGATGAACTCTATGAAAACCCATAGTGCTTTTAGTTTTTTCATCCATTCTGTGCAGTAGTGTTCAACTATTCTCCCCGTAGGGTTGATTATGTATTCTGTGCCCCAGATTCTACGGTAGAATATGTAAATAAGGAATGCGAGTGTGTGGAGGCTCTTAACCCAAACTAATCTGACCTTGTACCCTCTAGCTATTAGGCGTTTTGTAAGCTCCTTTGCTATAGTGGTTTTACCTGAACCATCAACACCTGTTAAGACTAGTATCATAATGGGTCGCCTAGCTGTCAGAGGTGTCTTACTTCACATTTCCCATTGTTGCATATTAATTTACCTTATGTTCTCTACTATCTTGTCTTGCTATTTTCTGCTTGAAATTTGGAGTGGCGACGTAGGGTAATGTTTAAGTGGGTTTGTTCTGGTACGTGGTGCGTGTTTGGGTTGGATAATGCGATGGATGTTGCAGTAAGGTTGTTGAGAATTTTTGGTTCACCTTATGTTAGGGTGAAGCCTTTTATTCCTAGAGTGGATGAGGTAGAGGAACTATACGGTTATGCATGTAAGAATAGAATGGGTTTCTATTTCCTTTATACGTTGGAGAGGTTAGGTGTTCTTCCCGAAGTATTGAGGGGTGAGTATGAGCGAGGTAAGTTAAGGTATCGTAGGATATTGGAGGTTATGGTTGAGGTAAGTGAGTGTTTGAATAGTGAGGGGATTGAGCATGCAGTGTATAAGTCTCTTAGGCCTTACCCTTCAACAACTGTGGATATAGATGTGATAATCTTTGATGACTATGAGAGAGCCTATGTTACGTTGAGGAGGAAGGGTTATCGTTTGTGGGGTTTTGGTCCTGAAACGATAACGTTGATGGATCCTTCGAGAAGTGTGGGTGTAGATTTGTATAGGGAGGTTGCAGTCTCAAGGATTATCTACTTGGATAAGTGGAAGTTGAGAAAGTATAGGAGAGATGTTAAGGTATCGTCGGGTAAGGTAGTGTCGTTAACGCCTGAAGCTGATATTGTAGCGGTGGTGGCGCATTTAACTATAAAGGAACAAATATTTACATTAGCAGATTACTATACGATTCTCTACCATTTAAAGAATTCTGAAATGAACATTTTGTGTAAGTTAGCTGGGGAGTTGTGTGTAGAGGGTTCATTGCATTTTGTGTTATTGTTGATGTCTGTGCTTCATCAACGTGTCTACGGTAAGCCTTTGATTGCTAGTAAGGTGCGAGGAGCCTTGTACGATGAAGTTAGGGGTGTTTTGGAGGGTAGGCTTGAGTTTCCGGTTAAATTAGGTTTAAAGACTATGACACGTATAATGGTGGGGAAGCTGTTAATGGATGGGAGGACGAGGAGTAGTATGGTCTCGCAGATACTCTATTTAATGAGGAGGAGTTATTTGAGGTTCTTCATAAGCCAGCTTATAGACCATATGGTGAGAGAGACTTACTAGTATCTTAGATGAAGAGTTAACTCTAAATAGGTTACCTATTAAGACTTCTCTTTTGAAGACTTTTCTGAGGGAAGTTAACGAGATATTCATTGATTTGATGGGGTGTTAATAGTATTCGGGGTTTAGCTTTAGAGCTTATGGAGATTCTGAGGGGGTTTAGGGTGGAGTTGGACGTTGGTTATACTTAAGTTTTATAACATCAGGGGAGATAGCTGCCTTGAATTGGTTAACTGATTGCTTTCTGTTAAGCACAACGCTTTCATGAGGATTTGTGATTCGAATAAGTTAGGGTTGGTTTGAGGTTTTGGGTTTTATGGTGGGTGTGTTGGTTTGAGGCGTGTTTTTGATCTCTGTTTTCTTTTTGGGTTTGTTTTTATTGTTTTGGGGGTTTTTGTTTCTTTTTGTTCTTTGGATTCTTTACTTCCTGGGGTTTTTGTTATTTTTGATGGTTTGCCTTTTGTGTTTTGGTTTGGTTTTGTTTTTCTTTTGTTTGTTGTTTTGTTTGGGCATGGTTTTTTAAGGGTGGTTTCCTGTTTTTTGTTGGTGTTTTTTGTTTGGGTGGTTTTGGAGGGTGCGTTTGTTAATCACTGGTTTTCCGATGTTTACTTGTATGGTTCAAGTGTTTTTAGGTTTTTGAGGGATGAAGGTAATCTTGCTCATGGGAGTGAGAGTTTAGGTTTTTATGTTATGTGGGGGTGTTTTTGTCTTGTTTCTGGTTTTGATGTTTGGTTTTTGATGAAGTGGTTTCGCCTCTTATTCTACGTTTTTGCCAGTGTTTTTGTTTA
>Ga0180301_10001098_pt1 | contig 21145 bp, 23 predicted proteins | sample GuaBasSediGuay16_FD_121797 | JGI IMG/M metagenome (GOLD analysis project Ga0180301, IMG submission 121797) | Subseafloor sediment microbial communities from Guaymas Basin, Gulf of California, Mexico - Guay16, Core 4569-2, 12-15 cm | ecosystem: Environmental > Aquatic > Marine > Hydrothermal...
TCTCTCTCCAGGCCAGCCCCTTAGTCCGCTCGGGCACCCCGGCTCTTCAGTACTGATGTTCTAAGAGAATTCTATTTAAGAGTTGCTTCAATAAAGCTGTTCATGCTTAGAGAAGTTCTATTTCAACGTATACGTCTTCTGGAACTCTTACTCTCATTATGTGTCTCATAACTCTTTCATCGGCGGCAATATCTATTATTCTCTTGTGTATTCTCATTTCCCATCTATCCCATGTTTTACTTCCTTCTCCACAAGGAGACCTTCTAACGGGAACAACTAGCCTCTTAGTTGGTAACGGTATTGGTCCTCTCATTTTTACTCCCGTTTTCTTAACTATTTCCTTTATTTGCTCAACTACGTAGTTCAAATTCTCTACATTTGTGCTCCATAACCTTATTCTTGCTTTAGAGACCATATGTGATCCCTTTTTGTTGGGTTTAAGTTTTTAGAATTAAAAAAGCTAATTAATATTTTTATTTAAATTGTTAAAAACATGGTTAGCTTATTTAGCTTTTATTTCGACTTTCTCTGGTTCTACGTCGATAACTACTCCAATACCTACTGTTCTACCCATATCTCTCATTGCGAATCTTCCTAGCTGTGGGAATTCACTATACTTCTCTATAACCATGGGCTTTATCGGTTTAAATTCTACTATCGCTACATGACCTTTCTTTATGAATTTAGGTTCTTTCTCAACAACTTGACCTGTTCTCGGATCAATTCTTGCTTCAATCTTAGTTATTCTGCATGCTACACTTGCTGTATGAGCGTGTATTACTGGCGTGTATCCTGGGGCTATAGCTGTTGGATGCCATATTACTATTATTCTTGCTTTGAACGATTTAGCTACTGTCGGCGGGTTAGTTAAGTGACCTGCAACATCTCCTCTCCTAATTTCAGTCCTAGATATGCCTCTAACATTGAATCCTATGTTGTCTCCTGGTTCCGCCTTCTCTATTCTCTCATGATGCATTTCTATCGATCTTACTTCGCCAACCTTTCCTGGAGGCATGAAAACTACTTTGTCACCTACCTTTAGGACTCCTGTTTCAACTCTACCAACAGGTACTGTTCCAACACCGGATATTGAGTAAACCTCCTGTATTGGTATTCTAAGAGGCTTATCGATAGGCTTTGGTGGTGGTTCTAGTAAATCGAATGCTTCAATGAGTGTTGGTCCATTATACCATGGCATTTTCGAGCTTCCTTCCATAACATTGTCTCCTGTCCATGCCGACACAGGTACGAACGGTATTTTATCTACTTTAAATCCGAACCTCCTCATGAACTCCTTAAGTTCCTTTACTATCTGCTCGTAACGTTCCTTACTCCAGTTTACTGTTGGATCATCCATCTTATTTATAGCAACAATTACTTGGTCAATACCCATTGTTTTCGCTAGAATAATGTGTTCCCTCGTCTGTCCCTCTTCGCTCATACCTGCTTCGTATTCTCCCTTCTTAGCTGAAACGACAAGTAATGCAGCATCAGCTTGTGAAGCACCTGTTATCATGTTTTTAACGAAGTCTCTATGGCCGGGGGCATCAATTATTGTGAAATAGTACTTTTTGGTTTCGAACTTCATGAATGCCAGGTCTATTGTTAGCCCTCTTTCTCTCTCCTCTTTAAGCCTGTCAAGTAGCCAAGCATACTTGAATGATTCCTGCCCTCTCTTTTTAGCTTCTTCCTCTATTTCCTTAAGCTTCTTTGGATCGATAAACCCGGCTTTAAACAGTAGATGACCTGTTAGCGTGCTTTTACCATGGTCAACATGCCCTATTACTACGAGGTTTAAGTGCGGTTTTTCAGGTCTTTTAGACATTTACATGTGCACCCCAATAGACACTATTTGTGGTTTAATCCGAGTCCTAAGAGCGGAGATCGTGAATATAAAGCTTTCGTAAGAAATATAAGTATTATGCTATCTTGCGCTAAGAGCTATTCTCTCAATTTCCTCCTTCCTTGAAATAGCGTAGCTTTTCAAATCGTAGTTTGCAGCCGCAATTATTTCGTCAGCTAAACATTCCTCTATAGGCTTAGGATTATTGAAAGCGCAGTTTCTAGCACCTTCAGCAATATGTCTTAATGCTAAATCAACTCTTCTCTGGGGAGCAACATCGACAGCTACATGGTAAACTATTCCACCATAAACTATTCTAGTGGTTTCCTCTCTTGGAGCAGCGTTTTCTATCGCTCTAACAAGGACTTGTATCGGATTTTCACCAGTCTTATAATATATTATGTCGAAGGCTAACTTCACAATATTATAGGCTAAATGCTTCTTACCGGCGTTTCTACCGGGTTTCATAAGCTGGTTCATTAATCTTTCAACTATAGGGACTTCGGACTTACCGAACCTTCTATGTTCATGTCTTCCCCCAGTATGAGGTAACCATACTGGCTTAAGGCAAATGTATTTTTTCAAGCTTGGATCTCTAACCTCTATTCCTTCGAAACTCCACTTTCCGAAAAGCTTTATTTCCTTTGTTTTCACTAGTTTCTCTTCAGCCATACGCTAACCCTTGTAAGCTTTATATTGCTGTATTCGGTTAGTAGAGGTTACAAGTTTATATTTTTAACGTGAGTAGTAGTGTAGTAGGTTTCGGGAAACTAAAGGGTGCTTTGAAATAATGAATAAAATGGTTAAGGTAGTTAGAGTTGAAGCGTTTCTAATGCCTACTCCACCATACGTTCCAGTGATAACATGCTATCTTGAAGATGGAAGGCAATTTACTCTCTACTACGTGCCCTACGAAATAGTTATTGCGATAAATAGGATTCAGGGAGAAAAATATGATGTAGAAAGGGAAAGCGTTTTTGACGTTTTACCTATGGTAACGGGTGATTTAAGAGATAAATTGAGAAGTAGGATAAAAGCTGTATACATAGATTATTTAAACAAAGAAACAATGCTATACTCTGCAACGATGGAAATAAAAGTCGATGGAGCAATCGTAAGAAGAAAAATGATTCCAAGTCATGCAATATATTTAGCATTACTAAGCAATAGCGACATCTACATTTTAGATGAACTAGTTAAGCATCAAGAAGAAATGAGTTCTAGATCAGAAAGCGGAGAACTATAGGGAAACATATTTCCGTAATGAAACTTCTTTTTCTACCTTACAGGCTTCTGCTTCTTTCCTTTAAGAAGAGCGTCAAGTGAAACACCATTTACTGCTATTACTTTATATCTTACCCCTGGTAAGTCGCCCATAGATCTACCTCTTGAACCACCTATACCTGCAATAATTACTTCATCGTGTTCATCAATGAAGTTAAGTGCTCCATCACTTGGTGCAAATGCTGTAACAACTTTCCCGTTCTTTATAAGCTGAACTCTAACACATTTTCTTACAGCTGAATTCGGCTGTCTGGCTTCAACACCTACTTTTTCAAGAACAATGCCTCTCGCCATGGGTGCTCCTTCTAATGGATCATACTTTTCCTTTATCCTCAACATTCTACGTTTAAACTCTAACTGACTCCATCTAAACTTTAGCCTTTTTCTCTTAAGCTTTCTAGCTGCATAGAGACCATAGGGTGATTTCTTACCTGGCATTTTACTCCAACACCCTCTCCAACATATTAGGTTTTAAGGGGTTTTTAAACTAAACTCACGTTACAATAACTGAGTCTATTTCGAAGTATCTTTTCAAAATCATTCTTGCCCTAGCTACGTTTCTACCAGCTTTGCCTATGGCAACTCCTTTATCTTGAGGATCAACAGTTACTAATACTTTCTTCTTACCCGAAGGTGTAGTCAGCACTTTAACGTTAAGTACTCTTGCCGGGGCTAAAGCGTTCTTAGCTAGTTGCTCAATATTATCGGCCCATTCTACGACTTCGATGTTTCTTCCTAAAAGCCTTTTTAGCCTTTTGATGTTTATTCCATTTTTACCTATAGCTAATCCCATATCGCCGGGTTTTACAAGAAATATTATTCTATTTTCGTTTTCATCTATTATACAGTCTTTTACTGAAGCTCTTGTTAAATCTTGGAATAAGGCGATGTAACGCATTTCTTCAGCCGTAAGCTTTATTTCAGGCACTTGTTTCACCACCCTCGGCGAACTCTAGAATTCTAGAATCTCCTTCATTATATATCGTTATTGCAGCGACCATAAATGGTTTTCCGCATACTGTACCGAGTTCAACAGATGTTCCCTGAAATACGTAAACAGGTGTTTTTGAGAGTTTAGCATAGTATAATATATCATCCTTTATTTCTTTGGGGGCATTTGCAGCTACAATAACCATTTTCGCCTTTCCATGCTTAAGCGCCTTAATAGCTTCTTTGCTTCCAAATCCTACTTTACCTGTTTTTATAGCTATTCTTAATTCTGATTCGAAAGACAAAGACATTTATTTATTCACCGTATTTCTATTTTCTTTTTTAAGAGCTGAAGGCTTCATGAGCAATTCAACCATACCCGTACCCAAAGGTATTATTTGGCCAACGATTACGTTTTCAGTTACGCCTTTAAGTTCATCTACTTCTCCTCTTGCCGCTCCTTCTAATAAATGCTTTACGGTCACTTCGAAAGCGGCTCTTGCAAGAACGCTTGGTTTCTCACCGCTAACTCCATGTCTACCTACCTGTCTTACTCTACCAGTTCTCGTCATTATATCTGCTACAAGAAGAATATGTCGAATATCTACATCCAAACCTTGATCCTCAAGAACACTCATTATTTCGTTTATTATTGCTGTTCTCGCGGCTTCTATGCCTAGTACCTCCTCTATTTCATGAATATCGTTCGTTATCGTTCTACGATAATCTACACCTTTAACATTCAATACTCCTGCAAGGTTTGAACCATCAGTCATTATTACGTATTCGTCTCCTTTCTTCTGAATAATTGCTCTTTTTATTCCTTTGATTCCCTTTATCTTCGCATTAATTATTTTCTCTCTTATCTTGTTAAGTTTACTTATTGTTGCTGATTCCTCCTCTATTTCTACTCTTATCTGCTCTTCTTCAACACGTATTTTCCCTAGCTTTAGCTTTTCAAGAACTTTAATTATTTGTTCTACCGTTACTCCCTTGTCTCTCATCATTTCCTTATCCAGAACTATTATTATTGAGTTAGTGAACAAGTCTATGTCAACTGTTTTAGCGACATTCTCTATTGTCGTATATTCTATTTTCCTTGCTACCTCTATGGCTTTGTTTTTATCATACCTATGTTCTTCGTCTAAGTAAACAGTCATTATGGGTGTTGATGGTTCTCTACGTGCATCAACAATTTCTATGAGTCTAGGTAAGCCTAGTGTTACATTTAATTCCCTAACTCCAGCGTAGTGGAATGTTCTAAGCGTCATCTGAGTACTTGGTTCACCGATTGATTGAGCAGCAACTGTTCCTACAGCTTCTCCAGGATCTACAGTGACATACCTGTATTCTTTAATAACCTCCTCAATTATCTTACCTAATTTATCTTCACTAATATCAAGGTCTTTCAGTTTATCCTTTAACTCATTAACTACTGATTTTGGAAGTATATTCTCTATTTCCTTAAGTTCTTTCTCTAAAAGTACAGACTCTACCATAACCCATTACCTCATGTTCCAATAACTTTCTGTATTATTCTATCGATATTCACTGCTTTTCCATGGTCTGTTCTTGCGGGATCGGCTCCATCTTCGCCATAGCGGAATTGAACTATTGCGCCTCCTGGCAATCTAACGGTACCATCGTATTCTACTTTTAGATCTTGGAGAGCATTTATTAGTCTTCTCTGCATGTAACCGCTTTGGGATGTTCTTACTGCTGTATCTACTAGTCCCTCTCTTCCTCCCGCTGCATGGAAGAACATTTCTACTGGTGTAAGTCCCTTACTGAAGCTGCTGAATACGAATCCTTTAGCGGCAGGTCCTAGGTCTCCTGGTTTGAAGTGGGGTAGTGTTCTGTCCTTATATCCTCTTACAATTCTTTGTCCTCTAACCGATTGTTGACCTAGTGTTGCGGCCATTTGTGTTAGGTTAAGTACATTACCGCGCGCGCCGGTTATAGCCATTATGTATGCATGGTTTGTTTTACTAAGATATTTTGTAGCGGTTTCTCCCGCTCTATCTCTAGCGTCAGCAAGTACCTCCATTATTCTTAGTTCAAGTGTTTCTTCAAGTGTTCTTCCAGGTATTGGTTCAAGTTCTCCTCTCTTAAACTCCTCAATTAACTCGTAAACTCTTTTCTCTGCCTCCTTAAGCACTTCGCTTATTTCCTTACGTGCTTCTTCAGGTATTATTACGTCGTTTAGCTTCATTGTGAATCCGTGTTTCTCTATGTGTCTTAGGAAGATTTTGAATACGTTGTCTAGGAATTTTCTTGCATAGTCTTCTCCATATTCCTTAATTAGTCTATGGAGCATGCTTTCGGGAACTTGTGCCCCAATAGCTTTTTTATCTAAGCTTCCAACTAGAAGCCTTCCATTCCTTATAACTAAGTATGCGTCATATGGGCATTCTTCATAAACGCAAGTATCGCATTTAACACATGTACTACCTTTAGCTACGAAGTTAAAGTCTTTGGGTAGGAAGAGCTCTAAAACTTGCTTTCCTGTCCAATACTTCTTGGGGGCTATAATTGCTGGTTCAGGAATTTCTCCTTCATATTTGGCTACTGCGAGAAGCTCCATTAGCTCTTCTTCTGTAAGTAGCGTTGTTTTTAGTGTGAGTAAGTATGCTCCTGAAATGTAGTCTTGAAGCGCCCCTATTATTGGTCCACCATATCTTGGCGAAAGTATTTGTGTTTGTACAAGCATAAGTGTCTTAGCTTCTCCTCTTGCTTCAATACTTTGTGGTACATGGAGGTTCATTTCGTCTCCGTCAAAGTCAGCATTATACGGTGGACATACGGCTAGGTTAAGTCTAAATGTCTTACCTGGCAAAACTTTTACTTTGTGGGCCATAATAGACATTCTATGGAGTGATGGCTGCCTATTGAACAGTACTATGTCTCCGTCTTTCAAATGCCTTTCGACAATGTACCCTACGGTAAGAGTTTCAGCGAGCGCTTTCCTGTCTTTAACAAACCTTAGATCTATTCTTCTACCGTCAGGTCTAACAATGTAGTTCGCTCCAGGCCACTTATGGGGTCCGTTAAGAACGGCTTTCCTAAGTTCTTCAAGATTCCATGGTGTAACTCTTTCCGGTACTGTAAGTACTTTAGCTACTTCTAACGGTACGCCTACTTCGTTTATGCTAATGTTTGGATCTGGAGATATAACTGTTCTAGCTGAGAAATCAACTCTTTTACCTGAAAGGTGTCCTCTAAACCTTCCTTCCTTACCCTTAAGTCTTTGTGCAAGGGTTCTTAGAGGCCTACCTGACCTATGCTTTGCTGGCGGGATACCTGATACTTCATTGTCAAAATATGTTGTGACATGGTATTGTAAAAGATCCCATAGATCCTCTATTATGAGCTCTGGCGCGCCTGCTTCAATGTTTTCTCTAAGTCTCTCATTAATTCTAACGATGTCGGCTAGTTTATGTGTTAAATCGTCTTCAGCTCTAATTCCCGATTCCAGAAATATTGATGGCCTAACAGTTACTGGAGGTACAGGAAGAACTGTGCAAACCATCCATTCAGGCCTTGCACTTTCGGGGTCAAGACCTAAGAGCTTAACGTCTCTATCAGGTATCTTCTCTAGGTGTTCACGTACCTCTATTGGCGTTAGCTTTCTTACTCCTTCTTTGCGTTCCTCATAGAACGTTGTTGGATTTTCAAGCCTTATCTTATATTGCTTAGCATTACAGTGGGGACATGTTGTTGTTTTCATAGCTTTCTTTAAGATGTAATCGTTAAGTCTACGGGCAAGTAATGGCCATCTAGCTTCTAGCTTCTTAAGTAATCTCTCATATCTTTCAACATCTTTTTCGGGAATAAGTATTCTGCCACATCTATGACATGTTGCTTTAAGTAAGTTGTATATTGTTTTTACGAAGCCTACGTGAATAATAGGTCTTGCTAATTCAAGATGACCAAAGTGACCTGGACATTCGCCCATGGTGTTTCCGCATACGGGACATCTTTGTCCCGGCTCTATTGCTCCAAGTTTCCTATCCATTAATCCTCCATCAATAGGTAGTCCGTCTTCATCGTAAGTATCAGCTGTAACTACAGCTGTAACAGACATTTTCCTTATTAGGTCGGGTGAGAGAAGCCCGAACTTTATTGCTTTAATTCTTTTAGGCATTTCAGCCATAACGTGTTCACCTCTTTCCTTCGAATATGTCTCCTAAGATTAGTTTCGGATACAAACACATTGCCATAAGCTCTTGGAGTAAAAGCTTAAAGGCATATGACATTTCAACTGGATGTAGTTTCCCTTTTTCTCCACATACCGGGCATACGAATCTATCTCTAACTCTATCGTAATATCCTATCATCCCACAGTTTTCACATACGTAGACTATTGTTCTATCCGAGCTATCTAGAAGTCTCTCTTTCAATAGAACTGATGCACCATGACCTACTAGGCAGTCTCTTTCCATTTCGCCGAATCTTAAACCTCCTTCTCTTGCTCTACCTTCTGTTGGCTGTCTTGTAAGTATTTGTACGGGGCCTCTCGCTCTTGCATGTATTTTATCTGCAACCATATGATACAATCTCTGGTAGTAAACTATTCCTATGAACACTGGTGTTTTCAATATTTCTCCTGTTCTTCCATCATACATTGTTTCAGTTCCGTTAGCTCTATACCCTGCCTTCCTAAGCTCGACTTCTAATTTATAATATGGTTCTCCGTAAAATGGTGTTCCATCAACAAATCTGCCATAAAGTGCTGCAACTTTTCCGCCTATAGACTCTATTAGTTGCCCAAGAGTCATTCTAGAAGGTAATGCATGCGGATTTATTATTAGATCAGGTGTTATCCCTTCTTCAGTGAAAGGTAAATCTTCTTGGGAAGCAAGTAACCCTACAACACCTTTCTGTCCATGCCTTGACGCAAACTTGTCACCAAGTTCAGGTATTCTTAGATCCCTAACTTTAACCTTAACAAGTCTGCTTCCCTCTATGGTTTCAGTGATCATAACTGTATCCACTATTCCCTTCTCACCATGTCTCATAGCTACTGATGTTTCCCTTCTAAGAATTGTTGGGCTAAGCTCCCTGTATTCTTCAATGAATCTTGGCGGACTAGTTTTACCTATTAAAACTTCTCCTCCGGAAACTTCTTCTTCAGGATCAACTATTCCGTCAGGTCCAAGCTTCTTATATGCGTCTCTACCTCTATAACCTCTAACAACGGGTTCTGGAATTTCTATTCTATCTTCCTCTCCTCCGGGATACTTAGCTTCCTCTGCTTCATAAAGTCTGAAAAATGTTGCTCTCGCTAAACCTCTTTCTACAGCTGCTTTACTTAATATTACCGCGTCTTCGATGTTGTATCCTGTGTATGACATTACTGCAACAATCATGTTTTGTCCAGCGGGTCTGTCATTGTAGCCTATCACTTCAAGTGCCCTAGTTTGTACGAGAGGCTTCTGAGGATAATGTAGCAAGTATGATCTTGACTCATTTCTTATCTGATAGTTTGCCGCATAAAGACCTAGTGCCTGTTTAACCATAGCAGCTTGATACGTATTCCTTGGCGACTGGTTATGTTCGGGATAGGGTATTGTTGATGCTGCTATCCCTAAAATTGCTGGAGGCCATATTTCCATGTGGGTATGTTCAGGTGTTATGTCCTCGGGATTTAAAGCTATGAGCGCATTTTCTTCCTCTTCAGCATCAAGATACTCTACTAAGCCATGTTTTACTAGGTCTTCGAATGTCCACTCTCCTCTTCTGAGTTTTTCAACATGCTCAGGTTTGATTAGGAGCTTACCGTTTTCAACAACAAGCAATGGTCTTCTAACTCTTCCCGAATCACAGTTAATGTATATTTCGTTAATGTATTGGTCTTTGTAGTGTGCTATGTTTACTTCGTGGCTTAATTTACCTTGTCTTCTAAGCATTCTAACGGTTTTCACTAGCTTTTCAGGTTCCTCAGTGAATCCTATGAGTCTACCGTTAAGAAAGACTTTTGCTCCAGTCATGTCACCTGTTCTATGTGCTTCCTCGATTCTGACGATACCTAGTTTGTAAAGAACATCTTCGACTTCTTTCTCATTTACACCAACTGAAATATAGGTCATTAGTGCAAGATTCTTTACTAAACCTATGTTTGGTCCTTCAGGTGATTCGAAGGGACATATCCTACCCCACTGTGTTCCATGAACGTCTCTTGCTTCAAAGTGAGGTTGGCTTCTACTTAGTGGTGACACAACTCTTCTTAGATGGCTAAGTGCTGAAATGTAGTTTGTTCTGTCTAGAAGCTGGCTTACACCTGTTTTTCCGCCAACCCAATTTCCGGTTGCTAGTGCGTGCTTTAGTCTCTCAGTTACCACATCGGGTCTCACTAGGGCTTGAATATTTATTTTCCTTGCTCTAATATGCGTTCTTTCAATTTGGTATCTAAGGTCTCTGAGTAGAGTTCTAAATGCGACTCTGAAGAGCTGAGCTAACAGATCTCCTGCGAGCTTTAGCCTCTTATTAGCATAATGATCTTTATCGTCAGGTTTTCTTCTACCAAAGACAAGTTCTAGTAGCTTACACGCCATTTGACCTAGAAAGAATGCTTTCTTTATTCTGTCTTCAGGCGATGAACCTAAATGAGGTAAGAAGTACTTGTCTATTATAGTTTCTGCTCGCTTAATTCTGTTCTCACGTGTTTGACCTATAGCAACTCTACTCCCTATGAAATCTAGTGCGTCTTCAACTGTTCTTATAGCTACAGCTTGCTCTAGCGATGGCATAAGTTCCTTCTGTATTTCCGGATCTGACGATACTGCGAAAACAATGTCCCTATCTGTTTCCATACCTAAAGCCTTCATCATTATAGTGAACGGTATCTTCCCTGGTACTGCTGAGAAAGACACCATTAATGTTCCATCTTTTGTTCTCTCAAGAACCACTGGAACCCTATATCCCGATGTTGCCGAGAAAACCTTTGCAATATGAGTTACTGTCGTTCCCGTTGTTGAAACATCAACAAGTATTCTATTTACGGCTAGGTCTTCCTGAGTAACTATTACTCTTTCAGAACCGTTTATTATAAAGTAGCCTCCGGGATCGTATGGATCCTCACCTAGCTTTACGAGTTCTTCTTCTGTAAGGCCATGTAGAACACACTTTACAGACTTAAGCATTATGGGCAAGTATCCTATAGTGACCTCTACTGGATTGTCCTCTATACCGTTTTCTACAGGGGTTATTGTGAGTACAAGTGGTGCAGCATATGTTAAGTTTCTTCTTCTACACTCCATAGGTGTAACTTCTTTTTCGCTACCGTCAGCTTCCTTAACCTTAGGTTTGCCTATTTTGATACGGCCAAATTTTAGATAGTATCCTGGAATATCTGTTTCCAATATTCCATGCTCATCAACTATTTCTTGAAGCTTATTGATTATGAAGTCATTATATGAATCCAACTGCTGTCTAACGAGTCCCTTTTCCTTAAAGAAAGCCTTCATAATGGTCCAGCGGTCTTCAACACTTAGCACGTTTTCGTTTTGACTATTAATATTATTAGATGACATAAGTTACATTCACCTCCGAACTTAACCTGGAACAACATATCTGTAAACAACTATTTCTCCTGCTGTTGGACTTTTCCTAATAATTTTAACTATGTCTCCAGGCTTTGCACCTATAGCTTTAGCAACAGGATCTGAAGCTCTAATCCATGGAAGCTTATCCGGAGATACACCGAGCTCCTTTAGAACCTTAGAAGCTTCCTCTGGTGAGAGTACTTCATGCTTGGGTACGAGCACATGCTCAAGAATTTTTGATTTACGAACCACACTTTACACCTAAACCTTATAACTGTGTACCCAACGCTATCAGAAAAGCAGACTCTAAATCGGAGAATATAAAGCTTTCCATTCCATCGCATATTACATTAATAGGAAAAATTTAAACAGTAGCTACTGAAACTATTAGCTGACAAAGGATTGGGCCCGTAGCTCAGCCAGGTAGAGCGGCGGGCTTTTAACCCGTAGGTCCCGGGTTCAAATCCCGGCGGGCCCGCCACATAATAAAGGGTCTCCTAACCATTTCACAATCAATATTTAACTACGTGTAATACGTCGCTTATTACCCCTTTACGAACAAGCATTTCATATGTTCTCCATATTCTCTTAACTGTTACATGTTTAACATCGTAACCTTGGTTTTCAAGAATTTTTAGAACTAAACTAGGAAAGTCGTTTGGATGTATTGTCTTAGCCATTTTGGTAGCTTCTATTACTGCTTCAACTACATCCTTTGATGACGGATACTTTACTTTCACCTTCCTTGTACGCTTTTTCTCCTCAGTCACAATCTCTTCTAAAACATCTTCTGGAATGTACTCGCTCCAGTCTTTTTCACCCATGAGCTAAATACACCACTTTTCACTTATTACTTAGCAAACCTAGTTTTATACGGCCATGATAATATATGTTTTCTACAAACAGAAATAGTGAACGTGATAGGAAATGCCTTGGTTAGCCTTTATAGGCTTAGGGTTAAAGCTTAAGGATATAACATTAGAAGCTTTAGAAACTCTTAGGAATGCCGATATTATATTTCTTGACACGTACACTAGCATAAGCCCCGACATTAACGTTTCATCATTAAGGAGGTTAGTTGGAAAAGAAGTAATTCCATTAAGGAGAAGAGATGTTGAAGATGAGAATGCAGTAAAAATATTTAATGAATTAAGTAGGGGAAGAAATGTGGCATTTGCAGTAATAGGGGATCCATTCATAGCCACAACACATATGGCCTTGCTTTTAGAAGCTATAAGAAGAAATGTTGAGGTAAAAGTAATTCACGGTTTGACTATATACACTGTAGCGATAAGCTATAGTGGTTTAATGATATATAAGTTTGGTAGATGTGCGACAATAGTGTATCCTAAGGAGGGAATATTTTACGATTATTTCTATGACGTAATAAAAGAGAATCTAAAACATGGACTACATACGCTACTGCTACTAGAATTAGACGTTGATAATAAAGTGTATATGACGGCGAATGATGCACTAAAGTTAATGTTGAAAGCTGAAGAGAAGAGAAAGGAGGGGATAATTAGTAAGGAGACGAAGGTATTAGTAATTGCAAGAGCGGGTTTTCCTACGCAAAAATATGTCTACGGAAAAATAACCTCCCTTATAAGAAAGAACTTTGGACCGCCACCGCACACAATAATAGTTCCGGGAAAGTTACACTATATTGAGGAGGATGCGTTAAAAAGGTTCCTTATAAACTAGCTTTACTATGGTGTATAAGGAAATGAGTAAATTACATGACGTAAAAACAAGAGCTGAAAGGTATTTAAGTAACCTAAGTGAGGCATTTAAAACACTAAGAATCTTTAAAAGGAGTATAGATTCAGAGGGACTACTTGATCTAGCTAAAAGATATTTTGATGACGCAAAATACTATTACGAGAAAGGAAAATACGTAGATAGCATTGTCTGTTCAACATATTCTGAAGGCATTTTGGACGCACTTAAAGAACTTAAAATAATAAGTTTTAACTGGCCTAAAGGTGATAAAGAAGAAGCAAAGGTTTTTATTGCTGGAACCTTCGACATACTACATCCTGGACACATATACTTAATTAATGAAGCTGCTAAATTGGGTAAAGTTTTCGTAGTAGTTGCGCGCGACGTTAATGTTGAAAAGTTCAAGGGAAGGAAACCTATAATAAGTGAAGAACAAAGACTCTACGTTATATCCAACATTAAAGGAGTATACAGGGCTATATTAGGTGACGTTAACGACATATTCAAGTCTATAGAAAAAGTCAAACCTGACATTATACTTTTAGGTCCTGACCAAAAAATTTCCGAAAAAGAACTTAAAGAAGTGCTTAGGAAAAGAGGATTAGCGAATGTGAAAATTATAAGATTAGAAAGGAAATTCACTAAATACCCTAATTGTAGCAGTAGTAGCATCATTAGGAAAATAGTTGAGAACTATTGTAAATAAATTGTTACGGCAACTTCATCTCCATCGTTCAACTTTAGCTTCTCCCTAATGTTAAATGGTGCTATTACTTCTAAAATATCTATTCCGTGGCTTGTCCTTTCAGGTAAAACAACAGCTAATGGCTTCATCCCATTTATTTCGGCTCTAAAAGCTTTCACATCACCATACGTTCTTGTACCATTAGAAAACCCTTTAATTAGTATCCCCGGAAGTTTTAGAAGTTCCAGCTTTTTAAGAACATCATCAACTGTTTTAAGTTTTATGTTAAGTGTTCCAGGATATGGTTTAAAGCCTAGTTTCTCTTTCACTTGAACAACGTAACCTTTAAGTGACATGTAGTATTTTCCTTCACCTAGTCCCTTCACAACATAGCCCCTTATTGTTATAATACCTTTCCTTACTTTGCCAAGCACTTTTTGTAGTCTATCTCTATATTCCATAAGTGTTGAAGCTCCAGCATCCGTTATTTTAATTGTTTCTCCGGTTGGTTTAACTTCTCTAATTATTAGTCCTTTTCTTTCCAATTCTCTAAGTTTTCTTGAAGCAGTTTGCTGAGACATACCAAGTGTTTTGGCTAATTTGTTAGTAGATGTTACTACACCTTTTGCGAGCGCCCCGAGTTCAGCCAGCACTAAGAGAACAATTAAATCCTCAGCGTTCTTCCTTAATGAACTCCATTTTTCCTTCATTCCTACAGCCTTTTAGCAATTCTTCTAGAGTAAGTATGAGCATAATATATAGGTAGGGGTAATCTATGTTCCTTTATGGAATATTTAACTATGTTTTCAGCGGTCTCAAGAGATACTTTATTCCCTATGCTTACATATATTGGTGAGAAGCTCTTATGTCTAATAACAACGCCTACGGTTTCGCTATTTACCTTAAGATATTCCTTCCCATTCACTTTTATAATGTTTCCAGTTAGGATTTTCTTTGCAACACCTATTGTAGGAATATCAAGTACTATGCCTAAGTGCGAAGCTATTCCAAGCTTCCTAGGATGAGCTAGTCCATGCCCGTCCACTAACGCTACTATGTCGCTTCTCCCCCTAAAATCGTAGCATAAGTAAGTGTAAAATGGTAATTCTCTGAATGCTAGAAACGTTGGAACGTAAGGTATTTTTACGTCGTCAATTATGTATCTTATTTCAGTAACGTTTAAACTACTATAATTTAAAATTGCACAACAAGCTACAGCTTTACCTTTACTATAGGATATATCTAATCCTAAAACATATTTTGGAGGGAAAACGAATTCATCTCTCCTAATTACTTTCTTAGCTAATTCTAATTGCAAGATTTTTGCTCTTTTAAAGTTCAATTTACTAACCTTAAAGCATCTACTTAGGTAATTTCAAATACTGCTCCTTAATGCCCTCCTTAGTTATAACTAAAAGGTCCACTCCATCACCTGAGGATGAATCTCTTTCAGCAGCCGCTCTTATTGCGTCGTAGGCTAGCTTTTCTGCGTCATTAACATTTACGGCCTTACTGTAATTCGTTTCAATAATTCCTATCGCTATGGGTGCTCCAGAACCAATTGCTGCATAGTCGTCTTCGATTAAGGATCCTAATGGATCAAGGACGAAAAGGTGTGCACCTTCCGAATCTATTCCTCCTACGAGTGTTTCTGAGAGATAGGGCATGTACTTTTGGCTATAAAGTATTATTGAAAGTATTTTCGCCGCCGAACGTATTTTCATGGGTTTTTCCAAAGTTAACTCGTAAAATTTCACTTCGGCTTCAAGATATTTGGCTAATGCTTGCATGTCAGCAAATAATCCTGCAAATGCCATACCTAACTTATCCGTTATTTTAAACACTTTCCTTATACTACGGCTTAAAATGTATCCTCCATATGACATTCTCCTTTCTGAAGCTAGTACAACAAAGTCTTTACCTCTAATACCAACTGTTGTTGCACCAAAATATGTTAGAGGCATTCTTAATCCTCACTTAATGCAGTTTCTAATCCCAAATATCAGGTACAATAATATAAACTCAGCGATCCGAATACTTTCACTCTACTCTCCGAGAGCTAAGAAAAGTTACGGTCTAGTTTATAAGGGAGCTAAATAATGAACTTACCGCGGTGCTAAAAAATGAAGTGCTTTTACTGTGGATGCAACGAGCTTGTTTGGAGGTATGAGGAGGGCTATATTGTTTGCTCTAGATGCGGTACAGTTTTAGACAGAATATATGATTACAACATAGGCTCATCACTGCTTCGATCAGAATTAAAAACCGATAGATTAAGTATTCATAAGGTACATGAAGATTACAACATGAAATCGCGGAGAACGAAGCTTCTATTAATAAATTTGAGATATCGTAAATTCCGAAAGAAGCTTAAGGAGTATCCAAAACTTAGGCCAGGACTGAAAATAAGGGATGATGTATTAGAAGCACTTTACGCTGGGAGAAAAGTGAAAATGGTTAAAACTATAGTAAATGAGCATACTGAAGAAGTTAAGAACAAACTTCTAGAGTCGAGAGATACAAAAATTTACCTAAACATAATAGAGGTATTTAAGGAGTACCCAAAAATTTCCTCAAGAACCGATAGAGTTAAACTCGCTTTAGCAAAGATTCTTTATAACGAATTAGTTTACGGATTTAAACCTAGTTTCTCTTCTATTGCTAAGGAGTTTAGAGTTAGCGTTGTAAATCTTAGAAAAGCGTATAAGGATCTTAGAAAATATAGTGAAGTATATGTTAAGGCTAAAAACATTATCATGAGTACTGAAGGTTATGGGAGGAAAGTCTCCTTCAAAAATAAGGGTACTATTAAACAGGTTGTTATGGGATCCGCAATATAGTAGTAGCAAGGATCACGTTATAGAGTATGTTCATAGGGTAGGGAAAGACACCATTGTAAAAAGGGTGAAAATTAGGGACATAAAAGAGATAGGAAGCTGGTATTTCATTATAAATACTTCTTCAGGAGTGAAGCTAATACCGTTTCATAGGATAACGAGAATTATATCGAGAGATGGCAGGGTTTTATGGAGTAAGACCGATACCTCTAATTCTAAATTTGAAGGGATTGTTTAGTTTTCCTTCAAGATAAACTTCAGTGTTAATGAACTTCTTAACCACTTCGATATTCGTGTATGCATGCATTGTTAACTTAGCTCCAGTAATCTCTGAAACACCTTCAGCGACAGCTAAGAACGGTATAATCATATCACTCATATGAGTATCCAACGCTGCATTAGTTGATAAATCATCAATGAGCTTTAGCGCTGCCTCTTCACCAACCTTTTCAGCAGGCTTCCCTTTAGCGCCTAAAGCATCAGCACCTAAAATGCTGTTCTCTGTTTTTGCCCAGAGAACTATTCCGCTTCCCGGTCCTAAATGTGGATCCTTGTTTCTCTCATAATATTCTGTTTCTATCTTAACGTTTCTATAGCCATATCTTTCAAGAACCGATGTAGCCGCTTTAGCCTGTCTTATGGCAACATGTGGGGGTAGTTTTACAGCATGCGATATCCCGTATATCGTAAGAACATTACCTCTACTTAGCTTTCTAAGAGACCTTAGTTTTTTAACAGGTTCAACAAATACGTGGACGATACCTCCTCCTCTCGGATAATGACCTCTTCTTTCAACTCTAATACTTACTTTAGCGCCCATTTCGTTTAATAGCGGAACTAATACGTTTCTCACGTAATCTATAGGAGGGCTCCAAGGAACATCAGTACCTCCCCTAATAGTTAACGAGACTGAAGTTGAAGCATAAAGCATTACCGGCAAGGCAGCTTGAAGAACGAGAGAAACACTTCCAGCAGTACCTATATCGAAACTAAAATGACCTCCCCTTCTGATCTTAGGAATGAACTCTATGGTCATAGAACCTAACTCTAAACCTTTAACATCAGCATTAGTTAAAGTAGCTAAAACCTTAATTGCTGTCATATGTTGTCTTTTAAGACCTGGAGGCTTTCTCTTAGCTCTTATGTTAATTACTTTAACAGGTTTAAGTAATAGAGACGATAAGGCAATACTTGTCCTAAGAATTTGTCCTCCTCCTTCACCAAAGCTCCCATCAATAACTATCATTCACTCTCTACCTCTTCATCACTCTTAGCGATTTCCCTTATTCTTGAAACACCATCGATTTCATTAATTATCTTCACTACAGATTTCGGAAGAAGCTCCTCCCAGGAACCACCTTTAAGCATAAGCTCTCTTATTTTCTTGCCACTAAACCTTCTCCTATCATATAGGGGGATCGGTTTAACTTTATATCCGGCTTCTTTAAAGAGCCTCATAACGAGCGGATTATTCGAATATGCAATGTTAAACGGGGGTACGAGCATGGATACGTATCTAACCCAAACATGGTTCATTGCAATGTCAGGTATGGGAACGATGTAAACCTTATACAAATCTACACCAGCTTCTGCAAGCGCACTTTTAATCATCAACATCCTCTCCCCAGCGGTAAACGGATTCTCTAGGGTATGGCTTTCTTGAGCACTACCTATACCTATTATTAACTCATCAACTTCATTCAATACTTCCTTTACAGCATACAAGTGGCCTTTATGGAACGGCTGAAATCTCCCAATATATATGCCCCTAATTGTCATTTTTCACACCTTACTTACGACTATTTTAGAGCCTAATTTTAACCTATACTTGTCTTTCGCAGACCCCTTATTAACAACCAACTCTAAAAGTCCAAAACTATCCTTAATTAAGGCTGCTTCACCCTCGCCAACGTAGCCGAAAGATTCAACATATTTCAAACTAAGCTTTAACTTATCATTTATAATAATCTTTACCTGATCCCCTACGTCTAACCATTCAACCATGTCAGCTTCAATATTTGTTATAGCATTGCCAAACTTATCAAAATGGATTAGTGAACCAATAACTTCGTGAGACATGTACTTAGGCTTAAGAACTTTTATCCTCTTAATACTGTTAGCACTAAGTTTCCTACCGAAAAAACTCAACGGAACACCTAATGTAATATATGCCGCTATTGGAGCAAAAACATCTCTTCCATGAAATGTTTTAGAAACAGGTTTAAGCATGAAGTTCTCATTCATTATTTCATAAGCTTCACATAATCCCTCTTGATCTATAACTAAAGTTAAAACACCATTATCAGGAGCTACGTATACTTTATCAGCACATGTTTTAGCAATTAAAGCTCTACGTGAAGTACCAACACCAGGATCTATAACAACAACGAAAACTGCTCCTTTAGGAAAGAACTTTGATGCACCAGCAAGAACAAAAGATGCTTGAAAAATGTTAAAACTTTCAACATCGTGCGAAATATCGATAATATCCACGTTAGGGTTAATACTTTTAATAACAGCTTTCATCGCTGAAACATAGGGATCCTTCATTCCAAAATCCGTGAGTAAAGCAATAATTTGCTTCCCCATTTTAATCATCCCAACTTCTTAAAATACACTACTCACCTTAATATTTAATTAGAAGAAACACTTTATTATGTTGCTAATGCTTCCATAATAGGAGAAAGGTAGCGTGAAAAGTACATGTTAAAGTATGTAAAGGCCTTAATTCTAGGAGACTTTCATGGATCACTAAAATATCTAAACCATATACGTACGGTTCTAAATAGCTATGAGTACGTATTCGTTTTAGGCGATATAACATTCGATAGAAACCATAGATTTTTCATAAGAATAATCGATGAACTTTTTCATTCCATTAACAATACGGTATTCATCGTTAGAGGCGAAAATGATCCGGAAGTGTTTTTAGATAAAATAAAGGAGGGGATTATTTTTGAAAAAACCTATATTAACAATGACCTCGGCGTAATTATAATACCGCCATTAATAAGCTATGATTTAAAGTTACCTCTAGAAACGGAAATAGCTAAGCTAGAACACAATATATGTAACATTTGCAATAAGGTTAAAACATCAATACTGGTAACTCACATACCGCCTCACGGTTTAAAAGTAGATTATGATCCTGTGAGAGGGCATATGGGAAGTTATGCTTTAAGAAGGATCATAGAGAACTGTAAACCAACACTTACACTATGTGCGCATGTTCATGAAGGAAGAAACATTGTGAAACATGGTAAAACAGTAATAGTGAATCCTGGTCCATTACGTAGAGGATTTTACGGTGAACTTTATATGAAGGTATTGGATGGCGGGTTAAAAATATCCTTAGTGGTTCTTAGTAGATTTTAAATTATAAATTCAAAACCATTTCTAAATACGTTTTCTCGATAAATTCCCCCTTAATATTTAACATTTCCAAAACTCTCTCAAGATATGCCTTTTCAGGAAATTCTATTTCAATAAAGCATCCGAGTTTTTCAACTTTGTCTAAAGCTATCTTTGCCTCTCCTACCTGAAATTCTGCTCTCTCCTTAACGACCTTAGCTACCTCTTTAAACCCTAATTTCTTAAGAAGCCGAATTAGGTTCTCAACATCGCTTCTTAAAACCTTTATAGTTACTTCTTCACGAACTTTAATTCTCTCATCAGAACGAATTCGTGGACCCTTATAAGTTAGCTCACATAAATCTTTTCCATTAAACACCCTAATTCTTAGTGCTTCATCTGTTTTCGAAAAATCCCTACACGGATGATTAAGATAGATATCAACTTCCCTATATTTTCCGAGAACCCTAGCATCCATGTTCTTCAAAACGTTCATTATGCGAATCGTTTCCTCGCAACAAACTTTTATTTTAACTTCTCTCTCTATCATTTTCAGTACCAACCTCAGAGGGCTAAGTTTGTGACAGAATATTTCCAAATACCATTTAAAACGTTTAAGATAAGCCTAGATTACGCTAAGCCTTCTCAGAAAGCCCTGTTATCGGCTAAAAAGTATGGTTTTCTACCTTACATGGTTGAAAGATATATTAAAATGTTTGACAGTCTAGAGGAAGTAGAAGCTCTTCTTAAAATGACCGGACGAGGCTTACCGAAGTCCATTAGATGTAATACCTTAAAAATAAATTGTGATAAACTTAAGGAAAGATTGGAAAGTAAGAACGTAGAATTAAGGGAAATCTACTGGTTTAAGAAGGGATTTTATGTATTAAAGGGCTCGGAAAAAGTAGGTTATTTACATGAACACTTATTCGGATACTATTTCATCCAA
>Ga0180301_10001099_pt1 | contig 21144 bp, 17 predicted proteins | sample GuaBasSediGuay16_FD_121797 | JGI IMG/M metagenome (GOLD analysis project Ga0180301, IMG submission 121797) | Subseafloor sediment microbial communities from Guaymas Basin, Gulf of California, Mexico - Guay16, Core 4569-2, 12-15 cm | ecosystem: Environmental > Aquatic > Marine > Hydrothermal...
AAACCTCGTCGATGCAAGGAGTATCCGCCTCCCTCACCGCCCAACCGATCGCTCCGTCCAACCCGATGACGAAAGCACGCCTACATGAGCCACCTTTCCCCATAGCACACTCCAACACCCTTATACATCCGCTTACTATTTTTACCTTTCTACTGGCCGATAAACTAACAATCTTAAAAATTATTTAATATGGAAATGAAATTTAGTGAAGAATCATATATCAACTCCGTGAACTAACGTGGGTTTAGGTTTTATTCTTAGAAAAGGTGGAGCTTCTTTTAAAGTAGCAGCCCATTGTGCAGCATGGTTAGCTATTTGTACCAGCATAGGATCTGGCTGATCCTTTAAATTCTCATCAACCCATTTAAAAAGTCGCTCCCTCATAGATCTAGTTCTCTCTTTTTCCTTGGAAGCTAAATTTATAACTTCCATAGGGTCATCGTCCAAATTGTAGAGTTCCTCAGTTTGTGAGAAATAATCAAGTATGTATTTCCACTTACCCTGAATAAAGGCACGATGCCCCTCATCTTCTTCGACAAAGATTTCTTCCCTTGCTTTCTTCTCCCCTTCGATTATTGGAAGAAGGCTCTCTCCATCAAATGCAGGTAATTTACTTTTCTCAGCACCCAAGATGGATAGAATTGTAGGAGCGATATCGGTTTGTTGAACATACCCCTCTATGATCTTTCCAGATGGAAGAATATCAGGAGCCCACATGATGAGAGGTATATGGATGACTGGTTCATGGAGCCCTCCATGATCATACCTTCCATGTTGTCCTAATTGCTCTCCATGATCTGCCGTTATGATGACTAGAGTCTTGTCGGCTATACCTATCTCCTCTAAGGTTTCGACGACCTCACCTATTAAACTGTCCACAAACCGTATCTCTCCGTCGTATAGGTCTATCGTAGGCTTCCCCTCCTCGGGGTCTGGCTCCCAGAGTTCCCCGACCCTACCCCATCCAGGGACGTAGCGGTAACCGGCTGGAGCTGTCTTCACCTCGAGGTCGTCGAGCCTACCAGGCTCATGACGGAAGATACGCCTAAACTCCTCAGGTTGATTATACGGTGTGTGGGGATCCCAGTAGTGTACGAAAGCAAAGAATTTCTCATCTTTATGGTTCCTAAGCCATGGTATAAGCCTTCTGTTAACCTGATCCCCTCTAACCTCGGCGTGCACAGGCTTCGAGGATCTAGTCACATTAATATAAAATTCGAAACCTCTCACAAACTGATCCATATGAGAAGCAAAGTTCATTAAATTATCAATAGCTACAGTTGTATAACCACCAATAAGATCTTGGATAAGCTCAGGAAGTGTAGGAATGCTGTCATCAAAATCTATAAGGTTTGGTATGTTGAACGGTGTTAGGTAGAAGTGATGGTGAATTGGTGAGAGTCCTGTGATAATGGACGTGAAACCCGGCCCTGTAGCAATGGCTGTCGCATGCATGTCTTTGAAGAGGACACCCTCCCTAGCCAAACGGTCTATGTTAGGGCTTGTATCCCGGAAATATCCGTAGCATCCTAGGTGGTCAGCCCTCAAAGTATCCACAACTATAAGCATACAGTTTATCCCTTTCATAAAAACGCCTCATAAAAACTCCATTGCATCGTATTTATAAACTTATGCACGGTAGAAACCGATGGGAAAAGCATGCATATCTTAAGATTGTTCGTAGTATAACCATTAACTTTTATGGAAACATATCGCCCCTTTCATTCTCCCTAAGCTTTACCGAGCGAAAACGAAAAATACTCCTTAACTCTTTACTCTTCAAAGGGGTTGCATGGATTCTTATGAAAGGCTTATGCGCGCTTTAAATTTTGAGGAGCCTGACCGTGTCCCCATCTGGGATACTACGAACAATCTTAAGATCGTTCGGGAGGTAGGTGGGGAGGGACCACCTGAAGAGGTCTGTCCTAAAGCATGCTATAGACTCGGCTTAGACGTGGGTTGGGGTATATTCGATCTTTCAGGTATAGATCGTTCAGTTGAGAGAATTTGGGAAACTTTTGAGTGGAATAACCTCGTTTTTGAACAGCCCTTGACTTTGAGAGAGTATAGGTGTAGGAATGCGGTCTACTTTGTCCCGAACGTTATTAAGAGACCGTTTAAAACCCTTGAAGATATACGCAACATGAAGGTTGAGTTAGCTAAATCCGAAGATGAGCTTGTTGAAGAAATCTACTCAAGTTACTGTGAGGAGAAAAAGCACTATGAGAAATACGGCATACCAGCACCCGCTGGAGGAGAAGGGGTTATAGAACAATTGCCACTTCTGTTCGGCTGGCCTCTCCTAGCTCGAGCGATTCACCATGGCAGGGATGTATTAGGTAAGATTATGGATTTGCTGTTAGTTGGATCGAGGGCTAGGGTTAAGGCCGCGGTGGAAGCTGAGGCCCCGGTCTTTGTACTCTGCGACGATATTGCTGAAAAACATGGCTTACTATACCCAATAGACTTCTTGAGAGAAATGTGGCTTCCAAGGATCAAGAAGATAATTCAGCCAGCTCTAAAAGCAGGAATTCCTCTCATATACCATAGCGAGGGAAATACAGAGGCGATTCTTAACGATATTATCGAAGTAGGTTTTCGAGGACATCATCCGATAGAGCCAGGATCCATGGACATTAAAAGGTTGAAGGAAAAATTCGGAGATAGACTCGCCTTGTTAGGTGGGATAGATAATTGGGACCTTCTCCAGAATGGGTCTCCAAAAGACGTAGAGTATGCTGTTAAGGAAACGATACGTAAGGTAGCTCCAGGATCAGGGTTCTGCTGCGGCTCAAGCGGTGAACTTAACCCTCATACACCCACTATAAACGCCATAACCATGTATAACGCTATTAAAAAGTATGGCATGTATCCGAAAATCTAACGACTGATGAAACCATAGGCGAACAGGTGACGCATGTTAGTTTTCCGAAAAAATAACGGGTAGATTTTCTATAGTCTCTTTAGCACCTCAATGACCTGTTCTCTGATGCCTCCGCCTGGTACGAATTTTCTTTCTAGAACAGCTCCTCCTATGGTGAACGCCCAGATGTTCTTCCTCTTTAATTGTTCTATTTTCTCAAAGCTGTCTATGCTTCCAGCGACGATTATCGGGATTTTTAGAGCGGCTGTTATCTTGTTCAGAAGAGCCTCTCTATCCCCCCTATATCTGTATAGTAATAGATTTATCCCGTCTACACCCAGATTCTCGAACTCTCTACCGTTAGCAACTATCTCTTCAACATCTCCCTCTAAGATACATGGATGGCCGACCACCCTCCCAATGTAGGGGAAAAACTTCAGGTCAGACTTCTCCCTCCTTATATAATCTAGGGTTTTCCTAGTAAACTGCGGCATTCCTCCTATAAGGTAGTCGGCTCCCACATGTATCGCTTTTTTAACCCCTTCGAAATGCTTCTCCTCGTCTCCGCTAACGACCTCCAAGAAGGTTATGAGGCCTAGGTTTTTCATCCTATTAAACAGCTCTTTAAGTTTTTTAAGAGGAAGCCCTATGTCTTTACATCCGACGTATTTAAGCCCCGTGTCTTTAACCTCTTCGAGAACCTCAAACGCGTTCGGAATCGTTACGTCGTGGTGGGTTAGCATAAAGATAAACTCTGTCATCATCCATCACCTGAGTAAAACATAATCGATTCCTACTAAAGAACAGTACTCTGTAAGCTCCTTAATTAAGTTATCGTGTACAAGATTCCAGTGGTGACCGAAGCCTTTGTAAGCTATAGTCTCGATTATCTCCCTAACCCTCATCTCTGAGAATCTGACCTTGGTGGGGTTTCCAGGGTATAGTAGCTCCGTTTTAACAGCCTTTCCGGATAGTATGCACATGCGATACGTGCCTTTCCGCCCAACTAAGTTAACGATAGTAACATCTCCTGGTTTACCTGTGTAGAAAACGCTCACCCCGCTGTTCACCTCTCTGTTAATGTCTAGGATTATCGAAGACTTGTCTTCTGCAAGCGACAGCGGACCTGCACCGCAGTGGGAGAATACCATAGAGTTATCCTTTTCAAAAACCCCTATTATATCACCGTTTAACACAGGCTTTCCAGACAGCAGATGCAGAATCAACATCGCAACCGCGGAATTGACGTCTGACTCGCAGGCAGCTGGAATTCCCTCATCGTTTAATAGCGAATTCGCTAAGCAAACTTTACCCTTCAGCTTAGGTTCGCATTCAACGGTTAAAGCGTCAGCTTCCTTCTCATCGACTATTTTCCGTAAGGCAAGGTAACTCTTTATAGAGAGTAGGCATTCGCTTTCATCGCTTAAAACCTTACCCACCTTCTCCTTCACGGTCGACCAGACCTTTTGAGTATCTTCATCGGATATTTCTTCCCTCACCTTTAGAAAATCGTCTAAACCTAGATGAATCAGACTGGGGCCTAGTCTTCTCTTAAGCTCAACCTCGTCGAAGGATAGCCCAGCCATAACCCAAGGTCTATAACCTACCATGCATATTTTAGACCTCTTCAGCCTGTTTCTAAGAGCCACGGCTTTTGAAAAACTATATATCTCCTCTAAGATCTCATCGTTCGATACTTCTCCATAGAAGAACCTGTACTCCCGGTCAAACTCTTTTAATGTTGAGCATAAGAGCTGTGTTCCGCAAAGTGAAAGAGTCGGATACCTGTCGAAGGAGAGGGTGTCTGGTATAGCCCATATGATGAACGGCGTATCTATCTCATTAAGCATCTCTATGAGAAATGTATCAGGAGTCCACGTTCCCGCTATGAGGCAGATTAAATCCACCTCTTTCTCTCTAAACTTCATAGCAGCTTTTCGAGACTTCTCCTCGTCGGTGACAACCTCATCGGCAGGGACTATCTCAAGTTTTAGTTTACTCAAGTTGCTGATGGATTTCTCGAAAAGCTGGGGGGCTGCTTCGCTTCCAAGCCCATATAGAGGTAAAGCTGTCACTACAACACCTAGCTTAGGGGTTAACATACCCACGTTTATCCACCAGACGTCAAATACTATCGTTATGCAATAAATATTTTTATAAATGTGTCTCGTCTTTCCATAGACGGAAAAGAAGACAAGACCACCAAATAAAAATCGGTTCACAGAGCATTTTCGCAATTATATTTCACTTAAAAATCAATATCTCCCGTATTTTCTCGCTACTTTAACCATGGTGAATAGGTTTTCTAGAGGTACATCTGGACCTATGGAGCCGCTTGAATGGAGGATATAGCCCCCTCCAGGAGCAGCCTCGCTAATGCAACGTTTCACAGCCTCTACCACATCTTCTGAAGACCCGTTAATCAACAGTCTAATATCTACACCTCCTACCAAACACAGTCTATCTCCGAATTCTCTCTTGATGAAGGAGAGATCCATCCCAGCTCTCTGCTCTAAAGGATCTATAGCGTTAAAACCAGCCTCGATAAGTTGCGGTATAAGGGGGGTAATATTACCGTCGCTGTGGAACCTTGTCAGCACTCCTCTATTACGGCAGTATGACACTTCTTTTCTGAGAAGAGGTAGTAAAAGTTCTCGATGGTGTTTTGGTGAAATCATCGGTCCTTTATTGTAGGCTATGTCGCCATAAAAAATAATACCATCCACCTGCATCTCTAAGAGTATCTCCACTACATCCATAATATACCTGTGGCATCTTTCAAACAATTCTCTCAGAAACCTAGGGTTAAGGTAGAAATCCTTCAGCAACCTTTCGTGGCCGCGCAACCTATAGGCTAGTTCGAAGGGGGTCATAACCTCTCCCATTATGAAAAAGTAATCCCTCAGCTTCTCTATCCGCTCCTTATAAACGTTGTATCTTACTACTATATCTGGGGTTGCGAACTCAAAGCTGTCAAGCTGATCGTAGGTCTTTATAGGATGGTCTAGAACTGTTTCTTCACCGTAGGATGGATGGATCCAAACTATGCCATTAGGATCCCTGAAGATAATCCTTCCCCCCGTTTCTTGCACAATATCATCTCTAAACCCATACGGCATTAGACATGCCATAACTCCAGAATCCGGATCCGAAGTGCCGACAATGTCTAAGTCCAAAGCCTCTTTCCTCACGCGTATGAGTTGACGGATATAGGAGTTCTCATCATTTTTGTCTTTAAGTTTTAGAATATTCTCAAACGTCAAACCCCAAAGCTCTTCATCGAGAGGAACCATGTCGGGCTCTTCTAGAAGCATGGTAGCTACTACTCGTTTTCTAGACAGAGTACCTCTATCAACCATAGATTAACACTCACCTTATCCATCTAACAGCCTTCATATAATTCTCACCATACTGTTATGTTTAGCGGAGGCTATGGTATAAATGGAACCAGACTGCATTTCTCAGAGTGGATAACTATTGTTGCTGGATTCAACCCCTCAGACTCTGCCGTAAGCTTAATCAAACCTGGTTCCAATGTCGACTGAATGATTACCATGCATAAACCATTAAAAGCTCGGCGTCTCCTAGCCTTACTAGGTTCGTGGCTACTTGGATCACCGTTGTCTACTCCAATTATCTTGCCACGTCCAGTTACCCTAAATTCGATCAAATTGTTCGCCGTTGGGACTATTCGTCCTTTAGAGTCCACAACGGCTACGGTCACTATGGAAACATCTCTATTGTCAGCTCTGATCTTCAACCGATCAGGCATAAGTCTTAACCCTGCAGGGGGGTCTGTGGTTTCGACCTTGGTTTTCGCAACCTCTTCACCATTCCTATAGCCTATAGCTTCAAGTGTACCTGGCTCATACTTCACTTTCCACTCTAAATGAGAGTATCGCTGCATCTTTTTCCTGCCGAGACTCTTACCATTCAGAAGTAGCTCCACCTCGTCGCAGTTGGAGAAACACCATACATCGATCTCCTGCCCTTCTCTGCCAGGCCAGTTCCAATGCGGAAATATGTGTAAAACAGTTTCACCGCTCCACCAAGACTTGTAGTAATAGTAGATGTCTTTTGGAAAGCCACATCTATCCATGATTCCGAAGTTTGAACCTACGCAAGGCCATCCATATGGAAGTGGCTCCCCTAGATAATCGAACCCGCTCCATACAAACACACCCGCTACAAACGGGCGTTCTGCGAAGAACTTCCACATCTCCTCAGGTGTCGAGCCCCACGAGGGAAGCGTAGTACCGTAGGCGTTTACATAACCCCTCTTCTCATCATTCGTATAAACACCTCGAGTACTAAGTGTGCTTCCCGTTTCGGTTGCTATCATCGGATGGTTTGGGTGCTCTTTATGGTATCTATCTATGTCTCCACAACGGATGTAGTTACAGCCTTGTACGTCACAAACTAAGGAGACGGGGCTACCCCAGTCACCGTTCATAGCCACCGTAACAGGTCGTGTAGGATCTAAGCGTTTAACCAAGTGCTTCATTGTGGAGACTATGCGAGCACCAGTATCGGTTCCCTGGATAACGTGCTCCTCGTTCCCGAGACACCATAAAATTACGCTAGGGTGATTGCGGTCACGGAGAACCATGCTTTTCAGCTGGGATAACGCTTCAGGAGAACTACCCATCATACGATTTTCGTCGACAACTAGCATACCTAATCGGTCGCATGCGTCGAGAAACTCAGGGGCAGGTGGGTTATGTGCACACCGTATGGCATTGCAGCCCATATCCTTAAGCTTCTTGATCCTAAACTCGTGGATACGGTCAGGTAGGGCTATGCCAACCCCTGCAAAGTCTTGGTGGATACAAACGCCTTTTATCCTCAACGGCTCACCGTTTAGAAAGAAGCCTTTTTCTGGGTCGAATCTGATAGTTCGTATGCCGAAAGCTGTTTTATAAGTGTCGACTACTTCATCTTTTTCTTTAACATTCTGAACTAAGGTGTAAAGGTATGGAGAATTAACCGACCAGAGATTCGGATTTCTAAGAGCAATTTTTTGAACGACCTCCTTCTTCTCCCAAGCCTTTATGGCTATATCCTTAGATTTACATTCGCCGACAACATTACCCTCGGCGTCAAGAATAGTTGAGACTAGTTGGCATAACGCGTCTTTTTTACACTCGTTAACTATTCTTGTTTTGATGGTCAGTTCACCTATAAGTGTCCCAGCCTCCTTCCGTACGTATGATGCTATGAAAGTGCCCCAACGAGCTATATGTAAAGGATCTGTCTTCACAAGCCATACATGTCTATAGATGCCTGCCCCCTCATACCACCATCCTTCGAAATGACTAGCATCCACCCTGACAACTAGGACGTTTTCACCTCCATAGTTCACGTAGTCGGTGATGTCGTAGTGAAAGCTTGTATAGCCACTCATATGTCTCCCTAGGAAATGTCCATTAAGCCACACCATGCTATCACGGAATATGCCATCAAACTCTATCCATATCCGTCTCCCTTCGTCAGATTTGGACAGGTGAAAGGTTTTACGATACCAGCCGATTGTATTGTGAGGCCATTTGCGTCCTATAGGCTTATAGCCATGATACCTATCCGCCCTAGGGTCGAAATCAAGCTCTATAGCCCAGTCGTGCGGCAGGTCAACATTCCTCCACCAGCTATCGTCAAAATCTGGTTTAACTGCCCCTACAGCTTCACCTGTCTTCGCAAAAGTACTTCCGCTTCCAAAGTTAAAATCGATACCCATATCCGAGCAGCTTCCAAGGTGGAATCTCCAACCAAAATCCATTAACAACCGTTCCCGTACCATTTTAAACCTACCCTATCGTGAATATTTCTAAAGTTTCATTATAAGAGTTATTCGCGACTCATGCTTAAGAAGACTTCCGAAAACCGTTTAATATTCGCTTTCTTTTTTCAGCTGAAGTACGTTCTAAGTATTTCTCTTCCATGTACGGACATATTGAACACTATAAGTAGATGGTAAATCTTCGTCCTTCGGAAGACCGAACCAGTCAGGCATGGTTTCAGTGTCGAATACCATGTAGAGGGGTTGATGCCAATGTGTATTTCTAACCCTCCTCACGAGGACGCCATTAATATACCACTCTATAGTCTTTTCATTCCAGTTTAGCCCATAGACATGGTAGTCGTCTGCGAGGTTCCATGGAGCAATCCATACGGAGTGTAGAGACCAAGGCTTCTTCTCAGTTGGAGTATAGAATACGTGTAGGTCCATATGATACTCGCATTCAAATCCTGGAGCCCCTCCACCGATCTCGTAAACGTCTATCTCAGTCCACGACCTTCCGTCATTATCATAGAACCAGAAAGAGCTGGAGCCAGCGGATTTCATAGGCTTGGCCTTAACTTCAAAATATCCGTATAAAACCTTCGTTTTGCTTTTAACACATGCGCATGTATACGTGTGATAGCCCTCAGCTTTAGGCATTTCCGGCGCATCCTCCTTCTTCATTATAAGATGGAGTTCTCCACCGCTAACGACTACGTTATTGGGGTAGAAGAAGCCAGGTTGTCTCCCTTTCCAGTTTGGATCGTAAGGCCACCATTTTAATGGGTCAAGCTTATCTCCGTCAAATTCATCCCATAAAGGCTCGTACATCTTCCAATTTCCTCTATTCTCTTGGTCTGATAACGGCAGTAAATCCGTAACCCTCTTAGGAATAACTCCTAAATCCCCCTTCCTCGTCCATTCTTCAATGACACGAGACATCTCTTCAACCCTCTAACATAAACGATTCACATATGCACGTGCTTAGTCTCCTCTGATAGCTTTTCTTAAAGCTCTCATTTGCTTAAAGGTTTCTTTGGATATTGTTCCATCCTGGTAAATGCCTAGGTTCATAGAGACCACTATCCCTCTCGCTATACATGTCTCGACATAGTTGATGAGTTGTTGCGTATGGAATATCGGCGGATGGATATCTGTATTAGGCTTGTCGTGAACCCATTCATCATCAAGGTAGATCCAAACATGAGGCTGTAGATCGCCGAAAACCTCTGCCTCAGGTATTACTAAGGCGTCTCCCGCCTCACCAGCCCAATACTCCTGAAAATATGTGGGTCTGCGAATTATCCAGCTGTTCCAAGCGATTATACGGTCGGGGTTGCCTGTTTTAGCGGCTTTGTAAAGCGGTTCGAAATGATGAGGTACATTAAACGGGCAGAAGTCGAACCAATAGCCCATGACTTTTCTACCGTAACGTCGGCCCATCTCTCTGAAGATCGCACAAAAATTGCTGAAGTACCTTGTCCTATCTTCAACCCAGCCAGAGACCTTGCCCCACTCCCCCTCGCTCCTGCCAGCAGGGTAATAGAGTATAAGCTTGATGCCGCGTTCGCTAAGAGCATCTGCTATTTCACCGATGAGGTCACGCTGGCATGTACTTCCCGGAAGTATTCTTTCCATCGCTTGAATCGGGGCTGGAAATATATGAGGCTCATGCGTGGATGTGAAGATCGTATAGCCAGCTCCAGTCTCCTGTACCATATCGGCGAAAGCGTTTACGTCAAAATCTCTAACGGCCTTGGGAAAGGGCTTCATAGAGCCACGCCGTGGCTGGGTTCGAGCTGTCCAGTGAAATGTCACACCGTATCCGGCTGACGTAAACCATTCAGTACTTGCGCGCATTCTTCTCGCCCTTTCCTCAGCGGAAACTAGTATACTCTTCGTAGCCAAGGGGATAAGTTCAAGTGTATATAGACGCATCACTTCCCCCCTATCTGGCTTCGTAGTGGCATAGAGCTTAATGGTATTTACACCCTTAGGCAAATATAGTGTTTCATTTAGCTGTTCTCTTTCGAAGCTTGTCCAAGCAACGCCCCAACCAGGCAACCATCCATATGTCTTATGCACGACACCGTCGATTTTACTATCACCTACGGCGATCTCATATTTCGATCCGCCCGGACCAAAGGCACAAGAATATGTTACTGCCACTTCATAGTCACCTGCCTCAAGAACCTTAACCCTCCAGACGAAATAGTCATCCAAGCTGATCCAGCCCTCGACCCATAAATCTGCCCTCTCCCCCTGCGTTTCATCGGTGAATGGACATGGCCTAAGGTTTCCATGCAACTCTGCTTGGGTCCCCCATAGGACAGTTATATCCGTCGGTTTTACCTCGATAAGACCTCCTCCCCGCATATTTCTCACTTTATAAGTCTCTACGAGTCCCCTCCGAATTTACTAGCTGATAGATGTCTCGGTAGGTGCACACTAGTGTTCCTGGTTTTTGCTGACAGTAGGAGAGTATCTCCTTGATATGCTTCCCTTCTGGGTCGTGCTTGAAGCTAGTGCTGGGATGTAGGGTTAAGCTGAGGAGTAATCCATGGTTATAGACGAAGTCTATCGCCTGCTTCAAATATTTAACCCATTCTTCTACAGGTCTCCTTGGATCTCCTCCCATATCGATGTCAAAGTACTGTCTATCTTGGTAGCAACAGAAGGGTATCTCCAACAGTCCCGTGTTATAATAGTATGGCTGTATATGGGCGATTATTTCTATAGACCTCTTATCTGTTGCAGGGGTAAATAATGGGTGCTCCCCAGGCGGGAAATAGACGTTTTGTGTGCTTACAAATTTAATACCCGCCTCTAGAATGATTCTTTGAACATTTTCCCTATCTTTAAGACCATATAGGTAGCCTCCTGGTCCTCTCAGCCCTATATTCTCTGTTTTAAGCCTATCCTCTATCAACCTCTTCGTCTTGACTATTTCAAGTTTTATTTCATCTAACGGTGTATCCAGTAGACTTATATGAGAGTAGGTATGCTGATCCACAGCATGGCCTTTATTAACTATCTCAATCCAAGGCTCCACAGGGTCTTCAAAAGTATTGCCTTGTATAAAGAACTGCAGTTTCACGCCGTAGTCTTCAGCAACTTCGACAAGCATCCTTATATAATCTAGAACGTCCTCGTTTAGATGGCCGTGGCAACCGCCAGTCCACCCAATCTCCCTATTATAAAGGTATTCAAGATCACCAGGCATGTCCACATCATAACCGATCGCGACCACACATCTAACGCCTCGACAAACCTTACTAAAATCGATTTTCAAAGCCATATTTGGCTCCCGATTTAAACCTTTACTAGGTTTCTAAGTTTAATGCTTTTTCATATGTAGATCGGTATCGGTTGCTTCTAACCATTTGGTAGAGGTCTAGCTCTTCAAGCAGTTCTTTAGTCGGAATGCCTTTAGATGTCCATTTCCGGTATTCGTAGTACTCCTCGAGCATGGGTTTTAATTCGACAACCTGTCCAGCTGCTCCTCCCTCGTTAAGAGGCTCCTTCAGAAACCTCTCTGGCAAGGTATCGTCTTTTGCTCCGCATGCCAAGTTGAAAATCCTCTTAAGCGTGAAAATTCTGGTGCCTTTCTGGATCATTTCCTCCACAGTTGTGCGCGTATTCGTGGCGAGCGAGTACATGCTGATCAGTTGCCATGGAGCATACCCTATGAACTTGCACACACCTAGAGCCTCTAAGACTTCATGCCAATCCTCCATTCTCGCGACTATCCACCCCTTCCCCTTGTAGTCGAAACGGTAGACCCTTCTATGTATTCCTAGGTCTGGGATTCTCTCTCCCTGCTCTACTCTCATAACAACCCCGTACATGTGACAGGCACCTCTGTTCGAGGTAGCGTACTGCAACCCCATTCCTTTAAAAGCCCTAGGGTCGTGCATCGGAACCTCAAGGCCCTTTACGTGGGCCGCAAAGCTTTCAGAACCCTTAACCTTCCTAGAAGCGATTCTCACCCCTTCTCCTAGAAGCGCACCGATCCCCTCTTTTCGCCCGATTTTCTCGATAAGTGCGTGAACAGCCTTTGGGTCTCCCCATAAAGGTTTTATTCCATCTGTAAACGCTTCATCGATTAATCCCTTCTCAAAACATTCGAAAAGCCAAGCTAGAACGACGCCTGTCGAGATCACGTCTATCCCATATCGGTTACAGAGGTCGTTGGACTTTGCTATTGCAAAAGGGTCGTCTATTAGCAGTAGCGACCCTAGGGAGGCTACGGCCTCATACTCAGGCGCCGCCCCTTTAATCTCTCCATAGACCTCATGTCTCACCTCTATGTACTTCCAGCATGCAATAGGGCATGCGAAACAGGCTCTACTCCCCTTATATGGATAGGTCTTCGCCAGCACTTCTCCTCTGAGTTTCTCTATCCCATCCCATTTCCCAAGGGAGAAGTTTTTTATCGGCATATCCCCATACTCGTAGAAGACCTCCACCTCGCCAGATGTCCCATAAGTAGCTTGAATCTGACTGGTGGGGAAATTCATAATAGACGGAAGCGTCCTTCGAACATACTCCCTCAGCTTCCGCGAATTCGCTACCTCAATCCTTCCCCCTCCTCTCACAGCTATCGCCTTAAGCTTCTTAGACCCCATGACAGCACCCATTCCCGTCCTACCGAGGGCCCTAGGGCCATGAGGCGTTACATCAGCCAGTATACACGCCAGCCTCACCATCCTCTCTCCAGCAGGACCTATAACCACGCAGTGGACTTTGTCATCTTTTAAATCGCTCTTTATCGCTAAGTCTGTCTCACGAGTATCCAGCCCCCAGTATTTAGATGCGTCTCTAATCTCAGCCTCACCATCGCAAATCCATAGGTAAACTGGATGATCAGACGCGCCTCTTACGATAACGCCGTCGAAACCTGCTTTCTTAAGCTCAACGCCCCAGTAGCCTCCTGCATGTGCCTCACCCCAGCCCCCTGTAAGAGGGGACTTAGCTGCAACGGTGTAGCGGCTTCCACCTGGAACCATGGTACCTGTCAAAGGTCCAGTCATGAATACGAGAACGTTATCTGGGGATAAGGGGTCAACCGAAGGATCCACTTCGTCAAATATGATTTTAGCAGCTAATCCAGATCCTCCGATGAAAAGGTCGGCATCGTCCAGAGGCAGATTTCTAATACTTACGGTTCCGTTAGAAAGGTTAACATCTAAAACCTTGCCGCTGTAACAGTAAGCCACAGCGGTGTACCTCCTTATAGCCTATAAAGCTTCTTCGCGAGTTCTATGTGTTCAGGGGGAATTTCAGGCGGCTCCTTCCCGAGAGCATAGCATACAAATTCGATTATAGCCAGAGACTCCATAAGTTCGACTACCGATTCCGCGTCCAACACGTTTGACCCTAAACCTATAACGCCGTGGTTTTCCAAAATTATCGCCTTAACTCCTTTACCCGCAGCCTCTATGATAGCCTCAGCCAGCTCCTCGGTTCCAGGCATTTTAAACGGTATCTTCTCTATCTTCCTCAGCACTAGCACAGCCTCATCCGTTATCGTCGTTTTAATCTCCTTCCCAGCCGATATAAGTCCTAAAGTCCACGGGCTATGGGCATGTATAACGGCGTTAACATCTGGTCTAATTTTATATATCCCTATATGCCAACGCCATGACATCGTTGGCTTGTACACACCCTCAACGACGTTTCCCTCAAGATCCATCTTAACTAAGTCGTCCTCCTTTAATGCACCCTTGAAGACTTGGCTAGGGGTTATCCAGCACTCATTTTTCCCAGGAAGCCTAGCACTTACATTTCCGCCTAATGCGGTTATCATGCCTCTTAGATAGAGGGTTTTCATCACCCTGATTATTTCCTTCTTCAACTCTTCTTCTGAGAACAGCTCAATCTCACCGCTCATACCCTCTTATTGGAGAGGAGTTAAAAGCATATAAGGTTTAAGGTTTCTTCAAAAGATATAGACAGTCAGTAGGCTGATGACAGGTGGTTCCATGGATAAATCTGAATTAGTCTTAGTTTTTGACTGTGGCTCAACTAACCTGAGAGCTGCGGCCGTAAACCCTCAGGGCGATATATTAGCCCAAGCCAACTGTCGCAACGGTCCAGTTCGCCAACTTGGAGGTAGACCAGATTGGATGATATGGGATATCGACGATATTTGGAGTAAGTTGTGCGGTCTATCGCGTGAGGTAACTAAGAGGGTTGGATCAAGTAGCATCAAAGCTGTAATCGTTACGACCTGGGGGGCCGACGGTGCCCCAGTTAAGAAGGATGGAGCTTTAACCTATCCAGTTATTTCATGGCAGTGCTCTAGGACTAGAGAAGTTATAGAAGAGCTAACGAGCCGAATATCTCCCTGGGAGATTTTCCGAATAACAGGCTACCAAGTCATAAGCTTTAACACCCTGTTTAAGCTTCTTTGGCTCAAAAAGAGGGAGCCTAAGGCTTTAGAGGAGGCTTATACATGGCTGATGATGCCCGGCTTAATTGTACATAGGCTAACTGGAGAGTTTCATATAGATCCAACTATAGCCTCCACTATGATGGCGATGGACATGGGAAGAAGGGATTGGTCTGTGGAGATGCTTGAGCAGGTAGGGCTTGACCCGAACTTCTTCCCTGAGTGGAAAGAGCCGGGTGAGATCGTCGGATACGTAAGAGGAGATGTCGCGGATAGATGTGGGTTGAGAGCTAATACCCCGGTTGTTGTGGGAGGTGAAGATACCCAGTACTCATTTATCAGCTCAAAATCTGAGCCTTATGAGGCAGTTCTCTCAAGTGGGACATGGGAGATTTTAGGGATCAGAATTGATAAGTACGATCCTAATGAATATGCCTTTAGAAACGGTCTCACGATAGAGGCAGACGTGCTCAGAGGCTTCTGGATACCTCAAATCCTAATGATAGGTTCAGCAGTTTTGGAGTGGATTCGTAAACTGCTTTTTACAGAGGTATCCAGCTACGAGAGTATGGTGGAAGAGGGTAGAAAGATACCTGTAGGTTCTGATGGAGTAGTACTTATCCCCAGCTTCGTCAGCGACACTGGTCCAACCCGGAGATACGGCACTAAAGGTACACTACTTGGGCTTAATCTACGCATCTCCCGAGGACATATATATCGAGCTGCCTTAGAAGGGCTATCTTACCAGCTACGCCAGGCACTTCAAATCCTATCAAAGGCTACTGGAATACAGGTTGAGAGAATAAAGGTGGTTGGAGGGGGCTCTAAAAACGAGCTTTGGAACCAGATAAGGGCTAATGTTACCAAAACACCAGTCACCGCCTCCCTGAGAAGCGAGGCTACAGTTGTCGGAGCGGCTTTAATGGCATTTATAGGTATTGACTATTATAAATCGTTGGAGGATGCTTGGAAGAGTATGGAGAAGAAAGAGAAACACTACTTACCCATAGAAGTAGAGAGCAAAAAGTATGATGAAATATTTACTAAATACATAAAACTACCCCCTCTTCTTAAAGATTTTTACATTTAAAACGTTTTTAAACATTGCTACTTAGTGTGCACACAGTTATAGCATCATATTATAGGTGAATAGTATGGTGAGGCTTAGTGAAAACGGGGCTAAACCTAGAGATGGCTATTACCAAGGAGATGATCAGGTTAGCTTGAGACTGAAACCTGATGTGTAGTCTTGTGCCTGAGGGATCGGGAGAGCGTACGACCGAAGGAGGGCTTGATGTAGTTAGGCATAGGAAGCTGGTTGAGAAAGCTATTAAACGTCTTCATGAAGGAGGGATTAAGGTTAGTATGTCTATTGAGCCTGATGAAGCACAGGTCCATAAACTATTTTATTCATCTTTATTAAACCCCATATTCAGACTTGCATCGAAGAGATAGATAGGGAGGGGTAAAAAAGCGGGAGCCTATAGTGCTGGTGGAAATATCGCATAGCTCATTAACGCTGCTATAAATGTCTCTAACGCATCTCCCATAATAAAGCCTCCGACGAACGGGACAACCCGCTCCTCGTATAACTTACTCCCACCTATCTTCAGCACAGCAGATTTCACAATCCATGCTACTATGCATGCAAACCACAATCCCGTAAGTCCAGAGGTTTCACACCAGGCAAGTATAGCAACCGATGGATCTGGTAGCCATAAAATTCTGCTGTATAAGTACCTCATCACGACCATGAACACGAAACCTGTAGCTATCCACGGGGTGGCCTCTACTATGGGTAGTTCTGTCGGTCTAGACCACATGTTAAACCATCTATCATCAGGCGGTGCTTTAACAGTGGGGAAGGTGAACCTAGATGCACCGACAACGCCTAGAAGCGTTTCCTGAACAACTTTAGTGACAAGCATAGATACGAAAATGGCAACCGCTAGAACCTTTAATACGCTTCTGGGGTCTACTCCCGTGAGCTTCGCCATCTTATAGGAGGCTAAAGTAGCATAGAAGGAACCACCCCAACCGCAAATGGACTGATGCCCCAACTGTTCTTCGATAATGTATGGAGCCACTCCAACGTCTAGTGAAGTTATATCCGGGTACTGCAACGTAGGGAAGGCTAACAACCTGGCTATTCCTGGTGCACAGCTATAGCACGGCTCAGTTGTAAATCCCAGCCTTCCCCAGAGACGGGCCATAGTGAACCACGTTATAATGCCTGTGATCGGCATTACAAAGGATACCCATGGACTGAAACCGCTGGCAGTAAAGTATACGACCATAGCTATAAGGGACAGTATGAATATGAGCCATGCTGTTCTATAGGATATGGGTTCTTCCCCCCTCTTACTGGTCTTACCGAAAGCGAGTTTCAGTGTTTCTATAATGTAACCCCTTTGGAGAAATATTACGCTTACAAATAAGCCTAACGTGCCACCGGTCATTATGGAGGCAAGGCTAAGTGGTGGGTGTACGTAAGGTATGGGTTCACACCAGTTTCTGCCGCAGAACTCCATCTGGGTGAACCCCGTGTAGTAGCCCATGTAGAAGGATACGAAGAAGATGGCCTCAGTAACTAGCGTGTAGAATGCTAGGCTGATGAGGGCGTGGAGTGGTACTATAAGCATTAACGCGTATACTGGAGGGTGTTTAGGAATTCCTAAGTGCCATGGTATGTCTGGTGGAGCTATCCAGTGCGTACCTGGACCGCATGTATTAGTGCGCCACATGAAAATATCAGGAAACCAAGGGAATAACGTTGCACCGCTTACCGGTATGGCTAAGAGGAACCCGACAAGCATTCCAAGGAGGAAAGGTGTTTTAGAAGGCCACTCCTTCTTTACACTACTCTCCACGTTAATAAGACATGTATAGGCGGCCATCACGTGGGGGAAAGGCACCATCTCGACATCTATCCATTGGCGACGGAATATGCTTACAATGCCTATGCTTATACATCCAAACAACGCAACGAGGAGAAAATGCCATATGATCTCAGGTATTAGAGTCGCCCAAGGTATAGCTCCAATGCTTCCAACGCCAAGCCATAAAAGTTCAGCAACGTTTTTGGAAGGTGCCATAAATTCTGGGACATAATTAACTGGTAACGTCTCGCTTAAAGCGTTAACAAATAGAAAGCCTGCTGCATAACCCCATGGATGAGACGTGTTAGCAAAGTATGCTACTGCCAAAGTTGTTGCATAGAGATATACCAAGGTTGTCGTTGTCAAGTGTTTACGGATGGATGGGGCTCGAATAAGAGCCATAACCACTAGAAGCATTAGGAACGGCGAACCCATCAGCTCAACTCCAAGCGTAGGAATGAGATTACTGACGTTCTGGGTGCAGAAAGCTATAGTCGGTAGAAAAAGAGTCCACACATCCCAGATAACTGTTAGGACAATGCTTAAAATAGCGACCCATATGAGTGTTATAGCTTTAACTTTTTCAGCTTTGTATCCGTCGCTCATCTTTTCACAGAAAATATATTCCGCACTGGCTTTTTCAACTTTTCGCCTACTAAGTTTAACAGATTTATGTACACTTAGAGCCGTTAGTATTTTATTAAACTTGTGTGTAGGATTGTTCAGGCGAGTTTTATGAGTGGGGTTGTGCTTGCTAGGCCGACTAGACAGCAGCTTGAGTGGCAGGACATGGAGATAGGTCTCTTCATACACTTCAACATGGAAACTTACGTGAACTATACTACCACAGATCTTTTTAAAGAGCTACCTAGCCCAGATCTATTTAACCCTGTTAGGCTTGACACAGATCAGTGGATGAAAGCGGCTGAGGCCATCGGTGCAAAGTATGCTGTGTTAACGGTTAAGCATGACAGCGGCTTCTGTATTTGGCCTACGAGGCAGTATGAGTATAGCGTTAAGAGCTCTAGGTGGCGTGATGGTAAAGGCGATGTCGCCGCCGAGTTTGTAAACTCGTGTAGAAGACACGGGGTTAAACCAGGCTTTTACTGTAGCTACTGGACCAACTCTTTCCTAGGGGTTAGGGAGGGGAGGGTTATATCTGGAAGCCGCGAGGACCAGGAGCGGTACAACAGGATATTCCTAGGAATGCTTAGGGAGCTCTGTAGCTGGTATGGTGAGCTCGCTGAGCTATGGTTTGACGGGGGAATACCTGGATGGGGCCCGGATATAGGCCCTATTCTACGTGAGCTACAGCCGAACGCTATGGTTTTCCAAGGCGGCAAGTATTCGACGATCAGGTGGGTCGGTAACGAGCGGGGTGAGGCGCCTTACCCGGTTTGGAACGCGGTTCCCAGGGATCAGTTTCCGCTCTTCGCCGCCGGGCTCGTCTCCCATGCCTGGACCGACGGAACCGGGGAGGTCTGGCTACCCGTCGAATGCGACACGACGATACGCGACCACTACTGGTTCTGGCAACCGGGTACAGAAAACACCATCAAGCCGCTCGACAGGCTTATGGCCATATACTACAGGTCTGTCGGGAGGGGCTGCAACCTGCTACTGAACTGTAACCCGGATAGAGACGGTTTAATACCTGAGGCGGATATGAAACGGTATGTAGAGTTCGGCCAGGAGGTGAGGCGGAGGTTCAGCAACCCCATCGCCGAGGGGAACTACTACGATAAGGACCCGAGCCGGACAGCGATGGTCGAGCTGAGGTTCGAAGAACCCGTTAAAGTGGACACCTTCGTAACGATGGAGGATCTTAGAAACGGGCAGAGGATCAGGGAGTATGTCATCGAGGCGTATCTAGACGGAGAGTATGTGGAAGTCGTTAGGGGAAGCTCCGTAGGGCATAAGAAGATCGACGAGATACCGCCGGTCACGACCGACCGGGTTAGGATAAGGGTTCTCCGGGCGTTCGCGACACCGGTCGAAATCAGGAGGTTCGCCGCCTACTACTGCGGCCAATAGCACCATTTGAATCCACAACCTCTGGCTTCAACCTATCCCCCTCTTCATTCTCTTCAAGGCTTCGGTAAGTTTTGGCACGACCTCGTATAATGGCGACTATAAGCTCGGAGCCTCTCATGCCTGCCAAGTTCTGGGGTGCGCCTGATATCCCGCATGCCAAGTAGAGCCTAGGATAGTCGATGTCTGCTGCTCATGGCCCAAGGCCTTCCAGAAGCCCATAGACTTCGTGGCGGATAGGGTTGACGGGCCCTTCGCTATAGACGGCATTACCGAGGTGGCCAGGGAGGCGGGGATGGAGACGGCGGTCCTCCTGACGCTGAACACTAGAAACCCCACCCTCCAGGGCAGGCTTCAAGCGTTGGATAGGCTTCTAGACCTAGCCTCGGAGGCTGGTGTCGAGAAGACCCTGGTGGACACGACAGTCCTAGACATCCCAGACCCGGGGGTTGTAGGTAAAGCTATATACCATGTGAAGGGAGAGGTACGGGCTTCCGGCAGGGGCCGGTGTCCACAACGCGGTCGAGAGGTGGAGGGAGACGCGTAGGCTCGACCGCTCAAGGTACGTGCTCGCCGGCGCCGTAGCCAACGCGATCCCGATAGCCATGGGGGCAGACTTCATACTCTACGGCCCCATAGAGAACGCTCCAGAAGCATACTTCACCTGTGCGCTAGCAGACGCATACACGGCCTACAGCACGAGGCAGGAGTACAGGATAACGCCCCTGACGAGAAACCACCCGCTGTTCAAAATATTCAGAAGTTGAACCACGTCTTTAGGGAGGTGCACGTTAATAACATGTAAAAAGTGGGTGATCGGGAGGGGTTGAGGCTTCACCAGTAGACCGTGCTTGTTTTCTCCCCTCTCAGGACTGCCTCGGTCTCGTCGGGCTCCAGGGTCTTCCTCACACCTTTTTTAAGGTGCCAGTCGAAAGCGGCCCACCGTACCAGCTTAACACGTTTACCTTTAAGCCCCTCCGGAATCTTCTCATCCGGCGTCCTCTTAGAGAACCCTACGAGCCTAACCGTGTATATGCACCTCTCCCACTCGACACCGTCCTCGTCCACCATCCGCTCGCCGGTACGCTCCACAGACTCCACGACACCCTGAAGCCTCCTAACACCAGAAGACAATTCGAAGCACCAAAGATAAGAAAACCAAGTGAACGTTTAAAGATTTGCCGTTAAGCCTTTTTAG
>Ga0180301_10001102_pt1 | contig 21088 bp, 23 predicted proteins | sample GuaBasSediGuay16_FD_121797 | JGI IMG/M metagenome (GOLD analysis project Ga0180301, IMG submission 121797) | Subseafloor sediment microbial communities from Guaymas Basin, Gulf of California, Mexico - Guay16, Core 4569-2, 12-15 cm | ecosystem: Environmental > Aquatic > Marine > Hydrothermal...
ACTTTCTATTCTCTTTAGAGATCTATGTTTTATTATGTTTTTATATAGGTTTTTAAGTTTATCTTTCATTGAGATCTTGTATGACATCAGATCATTCGATCTGATTCCATGTTCATATTCTTTGGTGTTCTATTGTTTTGATTGTATATATGATGGTGGTTCCAAAGATCATGATTGGTATTTATTGGTAGATGTTCTGATGGTCTAATTTGAGTATCTATTCATGGTTATTGTTTATGGGTTCTATTGACGTGGAAAATATAGTTGGATAATTATTTTCATACACAATGATCTATTGTATTTGAGATAGATTAGAAATGTAAAAATTTATGTGTTATATAGGAGGGTTTAGGTAAGAGATTCTTTGTATAGTTCTATTAGGTCATTCCTGAATTTGTCTGGGTAGTCTAGGTATGCTGGGTGGCTTGCGTCTTCGTATATTTTTAGTTTAGCTTTTGGTAGTTTTTCTGTGAATTTCTTCATTTCGTCGACGCTAACTATTTTGTCTCTTGTCCCTATGATTACGTGTATGGGGAATAAGAAGCTACTATATCTCTTGATGAATTCGTTTTCAAATACTCTTACAGGTGCTATGAGTAGTAATCCGCTTACAGGGTATTCCAATACGTATTTGAGAGCAATATATCCTCCTAGACTTGCTCCTACAATTACTGGTCTTATTGGGCCAAATACTCCTTTAATTGCTTCTCTAAGGACAAATACGTTGTTCTCTGGAATACGTGTATGGGGGCTACAGCTACTACGTGCTCCATAGGGCATATCTAGGGCTAAATATGGTATCTTTTGTTTCTCAAGATAATCTAATACATTAATATCTCTCCATACATCACTAGTAAACATATACCCATGGAGAAACACTATAGGTAGGCCGGGAACATCATTAATCAATGCACGACATCTGTAAGGCCCTAGATTAAGAATCTCCTCCTTCAGCCTAAGTTCACCAAGTAATATCTTTATTAATACAAGATAATAAATAATTCAATGAAACTAGGAGATGCTAATACTATGAATGATAATGAGCTATTGAAAATACTTATAAATGAATTTGAAGAAAATGTTAAGGATAAACTGCTTAAGATAAGTGATGATAGTATAAGGATATTATACTTCCTGGCATGGCTAAATTCTTTTCTTGAAAAACATGGTCTTGGCAGAATCTATATTGTACGAGGATTCGCTGTAGAATTCTATACAGCAGCATCAATTAGAACCTTTGATGTTGATATAAACATAGTATCAAACAAGGTAAATGTCATCAGGAGATTTCTAGAAATGTTAGGAGAACGAATTGGAAGAGGATATGATTTATCACTAATTAAACTTATTAAACCTATAGAAATAGTTCCTAATACGGAAATAAGAGATTTCATTAGAATAACTATTAATGACTACTGGGTTTATATTTGGAGCCTAGAAGCAACTTTAGTTTATTTATTAGCTGCATGGAAATATTGGAATTCAGAATATGATATGTATAGGGCTCTGATACTCTGGAGGATTAGAGGGAAAGATATGAGTATAGATAAACTGTGTAGATTAGCAGAAAATATGGACGTAGCGGATTATTTGAGTAAATTAATTGGTGAAGAAATATGCAGGAAAAAATAGATCTTGAATTCTTTAAACCCAAGGCACGTAGCTCTAGGATAGGTATATGGTTTGTAGATAAAGCAGTTAACTATGCTAACGAAATTCTAAAATATATGAAGGTACTAGAGTGTATCGACTATGTATATGATAAGAGATCCCATGCACTATATGAAATACGTCTTAAAATTGATTGTCCACTTTGGTATTCAAGTGAGTATATAAAGATCAATATAAAAGCTAAGGAATAGCTATTTCATCTTTCTAATTAATGCCAATATCTTATCGGGTCTATCCGTAACTATTCCATCAACACCCATAACTATATATTCCATGGCCTGTTTCTTATCATTTATTGTCCATGTAAGTACTTTGAATCCGTGGCTATGAAGACTATCTATGATTTCTTTGTTTAAGAGGCTTAGATGTATTGATACCATGTCCGCATTAGCTTTAGAGGCTATATCTATAATATCTATGGGTAGTATATTTATTGATGCTATAGTTATGATGTCTTCTCTAAGATCTTTAATTTCTTTAATGACTGGATGAAGTTCTGATGTAATATATATTTTTCCATGAAAACCACTATTATCTAATGTTTCAAGGAGTTTATCAACTACTACTAATTGCTTAATATCGATCATTACATCGGCCTTTCCATTAATCATTTGAAGTATTTTATCTAGTTTTAAAGGTCTAATTAATGGGTCTCTATAGAAGAAATGATAGTCTATCCAGGCCATGATTTTTCCTGGCAGACTAGCTCTACGTATAGGACTTGGTCCATGAACAACATAGAATTCATTACCGATAAGCCTAGCATCTACTTCTATAATGGGAGTACCTACCCTCAAATACCACCATAATACCCTCAATGTATTTCCGCGATGGCCCACGACTAATACCAATATGTACCACTATTGCATCATAAAACATGTCTGTAAATAAATAAATTGCTCTAAAATGATCTATATTAACCTAATAACCTATGTGATCAATTATATGTGTATTAACTCTACAATCCATTTCTCCATTAGAAATGTAATAAAAATAAGTAGATAGTTAATCTACAAAATATATTGCTCTTGTCGGACACACGCTTGTACAAAGTCCACAACCATAGCAATTAGTAGTGTTTACAACTGATACTTCTTTTTCCTTACCATCAATCTCTATTTTCTCTACATGTACAGCATCATAATCACAGACCTGTTCACATAATCCACAGCCAATGCATTTCTTAGGATCAACAACTGGCGGCAAAGCCCATGTACGCCTCGGCTTATCAACAATATATCTTAATGCAATACCCTTGACATCATCAATACTATCATAGCCATGTAGCTTAAGCCATCTCTCAACTTCACCAAGTATTCTACGGAATACGCCAAAGCCTTCTACAAGAGCCGCTGTACAGATCTGAACAGCTGATGCCCCCGCCATAAAATACTCTATAACATCTTCTCCACGGCTAATACCTCCTACACCAATAACTGGTATCTTGGTATGTTTAGCAACCATGGCTACTACGGCTATGGCCAATGGCTTTAGTGCGGGACCGCTCATCCAGCCATAGCCCCATGGACCGCCTACAATGGGCTTGCCTGTTTCTATGTCAATGCTTAAAGCAGGACCTATTGTATTCGTTGCTACAATGCCATCGACACCTACTTTTTCAAGTTCCTTCACTAGATCCGGTATATTGGGTGTAAATGGAGATAGTTTTGCAAATATCGGTATATCAACGGCTTCACGAAGGGCCTTAGCAGCCTCTACAACAGGTCTCCAGTCCTGGCCAATATAGTGTGTTGAGAATTCTATAGCATCGGCTCCAGCCTTCTCTACTTTAGGGCCTAAAAGCCTTAATTCATCTGGTTTATAGCCAATACTAACAATAAATGGTACTCCATGTTCAGCTGCGTATATCTTTACCAATGGATACTCTCTTTCAAGAAGGTGTTCATGGGGTATATCGCTCCATAATTCTGCATTAAGCATTGCATAAAATACACGATAGTTTCCAATATTAGGCACGGGAGTAGCCTTAATCCGTCCAGGAGCCAGGGTCTTCAATAAAGTACCTGTTGTAACCCCTCGATCAACTACTGCCATGCTAGGCCTAGGAACAATAGCCGGTACAACACTGATCGTCTTAGCAACAACTCCTCCAACACCAGCATCAATAAGCTTCTTCATCATCTCAGCATCTCTCGATATAGGACATGCAGCATTCATCAATGGATTCCTAAACTTTAATCCTGCAAACGATACTTCTAGATTAACCATATAGGACACCTTGCCGAGTAAAGAATTAGTTAGTCAAAATACTATTGCCTCCGATATAATAAAAATCTTTTATATTGAATAGGAGGTCTTAGATTTCAACAATAATTTTATAGAGTCCTTTACAACTTCAAGCATTATCGGATCATTAACATATTTACGTAGATCTATGCCTTCCGTAATCGTCTCTCTAATTTCCCATGGAAAAACAACCCATTTATCAGTAACACCATAGTATAGATCAGGAGTTATCATAGCCCATGGCTTGACATATATCGCTAAAGATACTATTTTCTCCGCATTATATCTAGTTAGCTCCTCCATTACAAGTTGTAGTGTCTTACCAGTATCAACTACATCATCTACTATAAGGACACGTTTACCAGTAACACTTATTGTCGGAGGCTGTGTTATAATAGGCTTCTTTCCACGTAATCCAACGCTTTTATAGAACTTGACACCAATAATGCCCAGTTCATCAATATTCAATAGATCCATTAGTATTCTAGCAGGAATAAGTCCTCCCTTCATAATAGCATATATTGTATCGAACTCCATGTTGGAATTCCTTATTCTAATAGCTAGATCAAGAAGTATTCTATGGAGCTCATTCCAGCCTAGAAACTTTATTTTTAACTCTTTATCGCTCGCCATAGAACATGCTATGTAGAAGCTAATTAATTAATTTTATCTCTCAACCATAACTGTTATTAACTGCGATATAACCATAGTAATGCAGGGCACATGGTAAAGTACATATTCATTACAGGAGGAGTTCTATCCGGTCTTGGCAAAGGCATTGTAACTGCTTCTACGGGTTTACTCCTAAAGTCCATGGGCTATAATGTTACTGCTATAAAAATAGATCCGTATGTAAATGTTGATGCTGGTACAATGAATCCTTATATGCATGGAGAAGTATTTGTCACAGAAGACGGCGGTGAAACAGATCTCGATATAGGCCACTATGAGAGATTCCTTGGAGTAAACTTGTCTAAGAGGAACAATATTACGACAGGACAAATATACTCTAGCGTTATAGAAAAGGAGCGTAGAGGCGATTATCTTGGACAATGTGTACAGATAATACCGCATGTTACTGATGAGATAAAGAATAGGATTAGAGAAGTTGTAAAGGATTATGTTGTTGATATAGCTCTTGTAGAGATCGGTGGTACTGTTGGTGACATTGAGAGTCTCCCATTTCTAGAAGCAATAAGGCAAATGAGAATAGAGGAAGGACCACGGAATACAATGTTTATCCATGTAGCATTATCACCTATTCTTAAGACAACTGGAGAACAAAAGACTAAGCCTGTGCAGCACAGTGTTCAAGAGCTCCGTAGAATAGGTATTCAACCAGACGCCATAGTTGTAAGATCAGAGAGGGATCTCGAATACGAGGCAAGAGCAAAAATAGCATTATATTCGAATCTACCTCCGAAAGCTGTTTTTGGAGCACCAGATGTTGATACAATCTATAAGGTACCCTTATTACTTCATAGTAGAGGCTATACAGAATATATTACTAAGAGATTAAATATTGATTATCGAGAACCTGATCTTGGTATGTGGAGAGATTTCGTTGACAAGCTTGTTAATGCTAGGCAGGAAATAAAGATCGTATTAGTCGGCAAGTATACTAAGTTACATGATAGCTACCTAAGTATCCAAGAGGCACTCAAACATGCTTGTGCATGGAACAATGTTAAGTTAGTTCTTAAATGGATTGAAGCAACTGATATAGAAAATAATAGAATACCTGTAGAGACTGTTTTGGATGGAGATGGAGCTATTATATTACCGGGCTTTGGTAAACGAGGTGCTGAAGGAAAGATCATGGCTATTAATATTTTAAGGGAAAATGAGAAGCCATTGTTAGGCATATGTTTTGGAATGCAGCTCATGGTTGTTGAAGCAGCTCGCAATCTCCTTGGTCTTGAGAATGCCAATAGTACTGAACTCGATCCAAATACTCCTCATCCTGTAGTCGATCTATTGCCTAGCCAGTATAGTATTGAACACTTAGGTGGCTCTATGAGACTTGGTGCTCAGCCTATTAGAATAATATCAGGGACTCTTGCCTACAGAATATATGGTAAGGACATAGTTTATGAGAGGCATAGGCATAGATACGAAGTTAATCCAAAATATATAGATAAACTAGAGAGTATTGGTCTGAAAATAAGTGGTTGGAGTCCAGAAAATTACCCCGAATTTATTGAATTTACAAACTATAGAATCTTCTACTTTGGAACACAGCCACATCCTGAATTTAAGAGCAGGCCTCTAAATCCGTCACCAGTATTTAGTAGTTTTATACAAAGCATTCTAAGACATAAGTAAAAATTGATCTCTTAGAAATAATATTTAATGTTAATTAGTCCGTCATTTGAACCATGACAGGGTTGTCATGTTAACTAGGTACTATGTGTTTCCAAGTATATAGGGTATAGTGGCGAGGAAATATGAGATATATCATAGTATCCATATTAATAGTTGCATTATTAATCCTACCTAGTCTATCAATTACATGGGCATGCTTTGATCCTACAGATACCTATTCCGGAGAAGTACTGCTTAATAAGCCGGGTGTATCATATGATTTCTCATTATTTAAGAATATCAAAGATATTGTGGAAATCAATGACAATGTCTATATTTATAGAAGTCATATAGGTAATGCTGTTGTAATTCTCTATATTGAAAAGTGTATTGACGGAGCACCTGCTATAGGTGATCGAGGCGGTGCCGTCGAGTATTATCCTGGTATTCGAATAGAACTATTGAATATAACAATTGAATATACATTTCAGTATAAGGATGAGGTTACAAAAGAACTTAAAAAGATCTTCACCTATGAGCTTAAATGGTTAGTTGGTATTGGAGCTATAAATGGTATTGGACAAGAGGATATAGACTCTATTATATCTACATTAGAAGCTGGTTATGCGGGATGGAATAATAGGCTGATATACTATAGTGGTGATGGTAAGTGGCATCCATACTATGAACTAGTAAATAATGGTCTTATATACGGGGTACTTCTAAAATCTGTGGGTTGTAGATGGTTCATACCAGAGTCCCTAGTACCTAGGCAAGCTCCCGAATACAGTACGTCTCTAATAACATCTAATATTTATACCCATAGCCAAGGCGGAGAGGCATTAACCTATGGTAATGGAGTATATGTAATGATAGCCATTGCTACAGGGATTATAGTAGCCATTGCCTTAATGTTTATATTGAGAAGATAGTACTTAATATAATACATTTTTCCGGATCCATAGAATCTCTTTAATATTAATTATGGATATATAGTATCTAAGGAGGATATGATCAGGATTGTTTATTGATAAGGAAACTATTAGAGCGTGGTTTAAATTATTGCGGTATGGAGAACCAATTACTGTTCGTAGGTTTCAAAGATTAATGGGCTATAATAGTCCGGGTAAAGCTCAGAGAATTCTTCGTAGACTAGAAAGATTTGGACTTGTAGAGAAAACTAGTTCTGGAGAATATATTCCCGTAAAGAATGCCCCGCCTTATCTAGCTGCTTACTTGGTCTTAAGAGGCCATGTATTGCCAAGATCTCTTGTTATAGCTACGTTCATAACAGTTACAGCAATAACATATATCATACTCGCTAGACCACCAATACACATTATCGTCTTACTATTTACTCTCATAGTACCTAACTGGATTGACACGCTATATTATGTAAAATCATTGAGAAGGATAATTGAAGAATAAATTATTCTTTTAAACTAGTAGCATATATCGGTGTTAATCAAGAATGTGTTTATGTATAATAAGAAAAGAAAGAGACTATATTATTCTCTTAGGCTGTATTTCATAGATCCATTTAGGTCTTTCATACCTCAACATATCGATTTGATATGTACCTTTAGATAATAAGCGATCCCATAATTTCTCAGCTACTTTATGTACATATTCTTTCGATTTCTCAAAATCAATGGTTTGGAACTTCTTATCTCTAAGAATGATCCTACCATTTATTATGACTGTATCGACGTCGCGTCCATTAAATGTATTTACTAGATGACCATAGACTGTTTTAGAATTAACTGGTGTTGGGGGTAGCTCAGGCTTTATTATTATCACATCAGCTTTTTTACCAGGCTCTAAACTACCTAGTTCTTTCTCAAGATTAAGTGCTTTCGCCGCATCTATTGTAGCCATCTCTACTACTTTCTGTGGAGGCAATACCCTTGGATCACGTGATGCTACTTTATGCAATAGATACGTTGCTCTCATGTTCTCAAATACATCGAATATGTATCCATCATTTCCTATTCCAACGGTAATACCCATGTCAAGCATTTTAGGTACACGTGCAATTCCTACAGCATTAAGCATATTGCTCATAGCATTATGGGCTACCTTTACATCATACTTCTTCAAAATAGCTAGTTCGTCATCGATAGCCTGCACAACATGAGCCATAATGACATCTGGACCTAGGAAACCTATTTTCTCCATCCTCTCAATAGGCCTTAATCCATAGCGTTCAATATTATGATATACATCAATAAGGCCTTCTTCAACATGTATTGTCAGTAAAGCCTTGTATTTATTAGCTATTTCACGAGCCATATGGAATAGTTCATCAGATACTGTAAAACTTGCATGGAGGCTAATGCCTCCCTTAACTAATTTATTAGGATCGCTATTATTCTTCTTTATGAATCTTTCATTCTCCTTTAACCCCCGGACCCCCTCATCATAACAATGCCTCTCAGTAGCCTCAAAGGCAAGTAGACCCCTCATACCTATCTCATTAAGAGCTTTTTCCTCCCAATCAAGTACTCCATCAATAGCATTAGGGCCGCTAAATGTATCAAAGAAAATACTTGTACCAGTTCTAACAAAGTCTATACCAGCAATTAATGCACTCGCATAGGCATCCTCATACGTAAGCATCTCATCAACAGGCCACCAAATCCTCTGTAGGTTCTGCTGAAAATCTGTCGGCGGATGAATTACCATAAACCATGTACTAGCCCTCAATAATGCTCCATATAAATGTGTATGAGCACATATGAAGGCAGGCATAACAACTCCTCGTCCAGCATCAATAGTTTCCTCAGCAATGTACTTGTCTCCAGGATCGCCTCTGCCTACATCAACAATTCTATTCTCATCAATAGCTACATAGCCTTCGTCATAAACCCTTCTCATACCATCAATTGTGACTACGAGGCCGTTTTTTATAAGAATAGATATCTTCTCCGGCACAATATCGCCTCATTTAAATTTCATCAAATTATTTCTTAGGTACAACAATTATAAATACATCTATCAGAGACTCTTCATTTAAATAGGGCATGGATATTGGTTGTCATAAAAATAATGAGGTAACGGGGTATTAAATAGAGTTCATGATGTATGCTCTGGGTAAAATATTACACCATTCTCCTTGAGTAACCTGATCTCGTTATCATTATAGCCTAGATTTCTTAGAATCTCTACTGTATGCTCACCTAGTATTGGAGGAGGTAGCTGTGAACATGGCCTATTACCATTTATTAACATGGGCTCTGCTAACTGTAATATTTCACCTAGAGTTGTATGCCTCATCTTTACAAGTATTCCGCAGTTCATTATATACGGGTCTTCAAAGACTTCGTTTATCTCATAGACTGGTGCTACGGGTACACCGGCTTTCTCCAATAACTCTATCCAGTATTCTCTAGGCTTTTCCTTAAAGATCTTTTCAAGTAATGGTATAAGTTGATCCCTATTCTTTACTCTATCAGCATTTGTCTTAAATCTAGGATCCTCCATTAGATCTTCTAAGCCCATAGCCTTGCACATCGATCTCCATAGCCTATCATTAGCTGCAGCAACGATAAAGTATCGACCATTACTATCCATAAATGCTTGGTAAGGAACTATAGATGGATGTGCTGATCCCATTCTCTTAGGCTTCTTACCAGTCAATAAATACATAATTGGTACATAGCACATGGAGAATACAGATACATCATACATCGGTAACTCTATATAACAGGGTCTTTTCCCAGAATATAGAGCCCCTAATATGTTTATAACAGCCATCATTGCAGTAAAGACATCAAATAATGCAAATGATACACGTACCGGGGGCCTTCCCTCCTCGCCAGTACTAGCCATTAAACCACTTAATGCTTGAAGAATAATATCGTATGCCGGCTTTTTAGCATATATACTTCCAACTCTAAATCCTTTAATACTACAATAAATAATGTTGGGATTATACTTAATCAATGTATTATAGTCTACACCGAGCTTTTCTGGAACACCAGGTCTATAATTCTCAATAACTATGTCGCACTCCTTAACAAGTTTGTATAGAATTTCTCTACCCCTAGGATCCTTTAAATTCAATACTATACTCTTCTTTCCCCTATTGATCGACATGAAATAGGCGCTTTCACCATCTACATGTGGTGCCCAACTCCTTGTTTCATCGCCTACTGGAGACTCTACCTTTATTACCTCAGCTCCAAGATCAGACATTATCATTGTTGCCATGGGGCCTGCAAGAGTATGGCTTAGATCCAATATTTTTAAACCCTTTAGAAACATAGCTCATCCTCCAATAGTAGATAGCTATTATACTCTATCATATTATTTTATTAATCTGTCATTAATAAGCTGTCTTTCTAAGGAAATAATGCCATAATCAAAGATTGGCCTTTCTTTGTATAGTATACCGTTATATTATACTACGCTATAGAGTATCTATTAATGGTTTGTGGCCGAAATACTCACTTGCCGTAATAATACTTATATCACGTTTTTTAGCTTCTTCAAATACTTCCTTAACTCTAGATCTCCATTTTTTCTCCCTAAGAAGATGGTGGTCATATATTATGAGTTCAGGAGTAATGCTCTGAATGATGCGTATTAAATTATCAATTGATCTGCGTAGATTGATTCTGTTAAATAAGTATGGAAACAAGTATGTTGGAGGTCCATCCAATATTATAATATCTGGATCAAGCTTTATAATATAGTCTGCATAATCCTCTATGATTGGCCCCATTAAATCACTTGAATAAAATATTGTAAAATTCTTTTTCCTAATAATTAAGGGTATTACCCATCCTGTTCTATCGTACTCCATACCATGAAACCAAGGATCTAGTATATGGAGAACTGTATCGCCATGATCAATATATTTTCCATCGCACCAGGTAATTTGAGTATTGTCATCTAATTTAATTTCCTTTATCCATTTCCCGTTACTCCATAGACCAGTTAATTTTTCGAACCATCTTCTACCTTTTAAAAGAATTTCTTCTCGTCTCTTCATATAATCTCCATAATCCTTGGATAACGCCTTTTCAAGATCTTGGACGGGATCATGAAATATTGTCTCTAGGGGATCAGTTTCAAAGGATTCTATATTCAAGTTGTATTGTTTAAGTATTTCATCTATGAATCTTCTTGATCTATTCCATTGGCTTTCATTAATATACTTGTTTGGATTTTTAATACATAATTTCTTACCACAGAGTATGAGGGGATCATTAACATCCTTATCTGTTGGCAGAAAATGGTGATCATAGTGATAATGGGTAATTATTACAAGATTGGATAATCTAACGTATTCGGCGATCTTTTTAATTGCTATTTTACGTAATTCCCTTTTCTTCATGGATGGTAATGGATAACTTGGTTGCATAGCAGCAGCTCCTGGATCTATTACGATGTATCCCTTACTTGTTTTAATCGCAAATGAGGAACTCTTAGCCCCCATACTATCGAACCAAATTAGTTCCAAACCTATCTTCTCTAGTATACTCATATCTGATCACTGTAATTTACTACATTTTTGTTACCTTCATATTAGATTATTATTTTCATAATAAATTAATATATACCGTAGATAGATTTCTGCATAGGGAGAATGGTTTGAAAAAGAATATAGTGGTTGATATTGATAAGTGTATTGAGAAATTATATATCGCTCATGTAAAGTTTAGAACTGCTCGGAATATATTTAATCAAGTTAAACAAGCAAAAATTGATAGCATATTATTTGTATCAGCCATATATGGTATACCGTTCTCATCTAGAGAAATGGCTTATATGTTCATAGATTCCGCCTTAAGAGATCTTAAAGGAATTATTAAAAAACTTCATAAAATAGATAAATATATTGAAAAGAACGATCCCCCCAGATATGTCTTATTCCATCAACACATAATTGAGGTCATAACTGTTCTTGATGAACTATGTGGATCCAAGGATACGGACATAGATCATTATATAGTTGTGACAGAGAAAGCACTTGATAAACTTCGGGAATTAAACAGTAGATTATCCATATATTTTGTAAAATAACTTAGATAATGATCTGCATCCTTACAGATGGGTTTATTTTCCATACATTACGATTATATATTATGGGAAATAGATAGGCGATCAATTATGTCTAGTTTATTTAATAAGATACTTGTACCATATGATGGTAGTAGCTATGCAGATAAGGCATTAGATATAGCTTGCAGGCTTTCAAAGGACTACGGCTCTGAGGTTAGAGTATTATATGTAATTGATGCATCCCATGCCTGGGTTATTGTGGGAGGAATAACCCTTTCTCTTAAAGATCGATTCGTCGCTGAAGCAAAGAAGCTATTATCCAAAGCTAAGGAGTATGCCAAAGAGAAATATGGAATAATTATTGAAGAGAAATTGAGAATAGGTCATCCAGCTAACGATATTATTGAAGAAGCTGAGGAATGGGGTGCCGATCTAATAATAATGGGGGCTAAAGGTATTAGTGGCCTTAAAAGATTATTGCTAGGTAGCGTCACACAAGTAATAGTTAGTCATGCTAGATGTAATGTATTGATCGTTAGATAAATAGCTATGTAGAAAATCTTATGTAGATATACCTATTTAATATCCTATATAGAGTACTTGTCTACTTGTCTTAAGTATCTGCGGCGTTGGTGTCTATAATGGTTAGTGGTGATTTAAAACAATATGTGTTTGAAAAATTCGATGGAGAAGTAATATACAAGTCAATTCTTCCCTCTATAAAACTTGGAGGGCTTGAAACGTCCAAAGCATTTATACCAATAGATCTCGTATTGCCAGGTGAAATAGAGATATCAAAGGCCTTACTAGAATTAGCTATTAAGTCTCGAAGAGAAAGATTTACTTGGAGACTTAAAGTTAATGGTGTTCCAGTAACTCGAGAGTTTAAGCCGAACTCTATTGCTGAAGCAAAGGATTATCTATTTTCAAAATTAGTTTATGATATAACTCCAATCATGCAGGCTAGAAAGAAAAGAAGACATCGATGTAATATCGTAGTCCGATATGAGGGTAGTGAATATCTGTCCATAGAGCATGTAGGCTTGCTCTTATATATACCATCTGAAGATGCTAAATCATATATAAGTCTATTGAGCGGAGCATTAGCTCTTGAACCTGGCGAAGTGTATAGATCAATACTTAAGCACCCAACAGGTATCGATACAACTGGAAAATTAAGAGTTACCCTATTTTCACCAAGTACCCAAGCTGAGATCGGTATTAGATTTAATGGTAAATTAGAAACATCGCTTTCAAGTATTGTAGGAGGAGAGGAAGCAGTACTAGAGGTTTCCGATATAAATGAAGTCAACACTATTGATATAAACCATGTAGATACTGGCGCGACTTATTATCCTAAGGAATTACTTATATCAAGTCTCTACCTACAACAGAGCATCTATCGAGAGCCTAAATTAACCATTAAAGAAATCATTATATCCGATAAACTTGAAAGTGGTGACAAAATAAGACTAGTAATATCTAATGATGGAGAATCGGTTCCTGATAAGTCTATATTAACAATTATTCATCTTGGATCAACAATATATAGAGAAGAACTGCCTAACTTAGAACCTGGAGAAGAGACTGTTGTTGAGCCGAAAATTAAGCTACCTAGAGGAGAATATCCCCTCATTATAAGATTAATTTGGAAAAAATTATCCAGAACAACATTTACTGATAAGAAAATTATTTTAAATCTATCATAGTCCCGTAACGAATCATTTATATTTTCTAGATCAATAAAGATACTCCCTTAGTAATATTCATTATCTACTTTCAGTTATTTATATTTTGGGGGATAGCTTTGGAACCTAAATACTTATCATCCAGATCTAATTGGATCGAGGCATCTCCATTAGCTCTTATAGTCTCGAAAATAGCTAGCTTGAAGGCTAAAGGTATCCAAGTATTATCGCTTGCAGCAGGAGACCCGGATCCATATCTTATACCACGTGAAGAATTAGCTAATATAGCCCATGATGTATTAAAGAATATTCCGGCTTCTGTAATATATACTCCGACAGCTGGCATATTAGAGTTAAGAAAAGAAATAGCAAGATTAACTGAAAAATATGATAAGATAAAAGTAGATCCGCAAAAAATAATTGTTTCAAGTGGTAGTACTATTGCCATAGATCTATTAATAAGAGTTCTTCTAGATCCAGGAGATATAGTTATCTCGGAAAATCCAACATACATAAACACATTATATGCTTTAAAGCAGCATGGAATTCAAGTCATTGGAGTAAATATGGATAGTAAAGGTATGAAGACCGATGAATTAGAGGATATAGTTAAAAGACTGAAGTCACAGCATAAAAAGATTAAATTAATCTATACTATACCCACAGGCCAGAATCCATCAGGAGTAACTATGTCTCTTGATCGGAGAAAGCATCTTTTAGAGATAGCATCTCAATATGATATATTGATACTAGAAGATTTTGCATATAACTATATATTTTATGAAGAACCTCCTCCCACTATAAAATCAATGGATAAAGAAGAACGAGTTATAGTTATCGGGACACTAAGCAAGGTTATGGGAACAGGTTTTAGAGTAGGATGGATCATTGCTCCCGAGACCATTACGAATAAAATAATTGAAATGAAGCAACCAATAGATTTCTGTGCACCGGCAATCTCACAATATATAGCTCTAGAATATTTGAAGAGAGGATTATTCGAAAAACATCATTTAAGGATATTGAAAAACTATAAGGAGAAAAGGGATACTCTAATAGGATCATTAGAGACTCATCTACCTAAAGCAGAGTTTACCAGGCCTAGTGCAGGATTGTTCTTAATGTTATATTTACCTGAGAATGCTGATGGACAGGAATTTGCTCAAAAACTCCTTGATAAATACCATGTAGCAGTTGTACCAGCTGGACCATTCCATCCTAACAGAGACCATCCTAATACGCTAAGACTTAATTTCAGTAGACCATCAGTAAAGGATATTGAGGAAGCCGTCAATAGACTTGCAAAACTATATCATGAACTTTATCATTAGTTTTTAAAGCATTATTTTTATCTACAGAATAGTTTCGGCCATCTCACACCTTTATTTATATCCCTGCTAATAACACTGGTGCATAATGTATTGAAGAACATTGGAGAGATAATAGATTATATACTTAGAAACAGACTATCGACACCTAAAAGAGTATATGAAGCACTTGACATATATTTCAAGAAAGGCGTTACACGATACTTCGTTGATAAAGATGGTATCGAAGGAATAGTATTAGGTAATAGTGGAGGAGTACACATAGTGAGAATAAGTAATGAAGGATATAAATGCACATGTAGCGATATTCATACTAATCACTACTTATGTAAACACGCTTTAGCTCTATTATACCAGGTCTTAAATGATAAAAGAATGCAAGACAAGTCCTTAACTATAGTACTCAATATGCTGAACAGCATAGAGAACATTAAGGAAATACCAATAACTATACCTTTGCATTAACTAACATTTTATTTCTAAATACTTTTATAATGTTTCATAAGATTTTCTAATTGCAAATTAATATGTAAAAGATATAATTGATCAAAGAGATCTGTAGCTATTTTTAGATAATATCTAATAAATAGTATTGTAAGAGATATAATGGATATTTCATGAGCGATGAATTGGTCAGCAGAAATGGTTTTGTTCCTTACGCCTTCATAACTTAGCATGATTATTAAAGAGAGCTTCTATTGTAATTCTTGTGTGAACTATTAAAGAAAAATATTAATGAGTTAATACATGATTTATAAAGGTATTGTAGAAGCATGGAGCCCTAGGTAGCAGGGTTTGAATTATTATGATTAAATATGTCAACTATAATTATATAGATTTGCCAAGGCTAAGTATTTGGGTTGCCCAAGAGCTTATAGATTCAATAACCAATGGATTAACTAGTATATGGACAACATTTGATCTAGGACTGTCAAGTGAGAAAGCTATAGTTGATAATGACTGCGTTATAATACGTGGAAATTATAGGATTTGTATTGATGAATTAAACTTGATTGAAAAAGACAAGATCTATGAGATTACAGATTATGGGCTGAGAGCTATATTAATAAGCAATGTTAGTGTTTATAAGCTTAAGCCAGTTTCTAAAGATACCGCGCCCACACTCGAGATTAATGGTATACATATGCATAGAATTGTTGGTATAACTCCATGGATGGATAGTTATTTGAAAGTACATGTAGCTAGGGTTCGCAGGGGACATTATGTATTAGATACCTGTATGGGCCTTGGCTATACTGCTATCCATAGTATTTTGAGAGGAGCATATGTATTAACTGTTGAAATAGATCCAAATGTTATAGAGATAACTAGGCACAATCCATGGAGTAAAAAATTAGGGGATAAAGGAATAAGAATAATCCATGGAGACATCACTGATGTAGTCCACGAACTAAGTGACCACACTTTTCATAGAATAATTCATGACCCACCTAGATTTACATCGAGAACAGGTGATCTATATAGTCTTGAACTTTACAAAGAATTCTATAGAGTATTAAAGCCTAATGGTATACTGTTTCATTATACTGGCGAACCAGGTAGACACAGTGGTCCCAGGATTGTTAAGGGAATAGGTGAAAGACTTAGAATGGCGGGATTTATAGTTAAATATAATCGTAGAGCCCAAGGTTATATAGCTAAGAAGCTCTAAGTTGTAATGGTTTCCAATACTGCTTTTACTAATAATCTTTCGTTATTCATAGCCTTCCTCAATAGCTTTTTATCATCATATATTGAAACCCACTTATCCCTATATAGTTCGTCAGTAATGGTTAACATTATAGCTAACTCTATATTTCGATACTCAGCTACACACATGAGAGCTATAGACTCCATATCAACTCCAAGTATCCCCCGCCTACTATATTCAATAACCTTATCTCTAGTTTCACGAAATATTGCATCAGTAGTCCATATACCTTCCTTTGAAACCCGGAATTTCCCCCTACCCTTAATCTTCTTAATATTCTTATATAGCCTGTCTGTGAGAATATGGCTTAATCTTGGAATATGTTCTGGATATTGTTTTATAAGTGTTTAGTTTAGCTGAATAGTGTGTCTAGGAGTGGCATTGTTATGAAGCCGGTGAAGAAACCTATGGTTGCTGGTTCATCGTATTCTTTACAATAGATTTCTGGTATTAATTCATGAATGACTACGTATATTATTGCGGTTGCTGAGAAGGTCATAAGGAATAGTAGTATAATACTTGTGAATTCTCCGAAGAACTGTATTGTGACCCATGGAATACGTGCTGCAAAAAACTCCGTGAATCCACTGAAAAACGCCTAGAAATAATGTTTGGGTCTTGTTACCAGTAGCGTTGTAATAGGAGAGGAATACAGCGAGCCCTTCAGGGATATCCTGTACACCGATAGCAATAGCTACTAATAGACCTGTATATACACTACTAATTACTGATACCTCAACAGCCATTCCCTCAGGAATATTATGTATTATAACACTAAATGCTACAAGTAGCATCTCCTTATAATGCCTAAACATTCACATGGACCCTCATAACCTTTAACAATATGTAGATGCGGTAACAACATGTTGAGTACATGGATGAATAATGCACTATTTATAAAACCAGTGTAAACAATCAAGAAACAACCAGTTTCAAGCACAGTTAATAACAAACTTGTAAACGAAGCAACAATCATTACACCACTGGAAAAACCAAGACCAGATACTACTCCACCAATAATGAAAATATACTTAACCATGCGCCCACCACACAGTAAATTAATACCAACTTAAAAACTCTGATCTAAATAATCGGATGATAACAATTATATATTACTAAAAACTATATGTTAGACCGTAGAAGGAAAGAAGATCAGTACAGAATATATCTCTTGGAGGCAGCCACACATAGCCCTAATAAATCTAGTTGCTATTATGATTAGCGACGACTATAGGCCAGATATCTTATATGCAGTCGTAAAGGGAGGTCAATCCCTACTAGAATACTATTAGACCTCCTAGATATGGATCAGCTAGGATTTATAGGTGTAAAATTCCATAGGGGGTAGGTACTCAAAAGGCAGGACCTGAATAAACCTATTACCTACACATGCTGTAAGAAACAAGAATATCCTAGTTGTAGGCGATGTGGTTGATACTGGCAGAACATTATAGCTTGTAATAGAGAAACTTCCTAGATATGATGCGGAGAAAATAGTTTCTCTAGTAATATATGTTAAGCCGTGGAGCTCGATGTATCCCGATTATTATCACAAGGTAACATCAAACTGGGTAGTATTTCCTTTTGGAAATTATCGAAACCTCTAAGGAGATATACATTAAGCCTGACGATTTAGGCGGAGATTCATCTATATTTCAATATATAACTAGGAATCTCCTCAAGGACTCCTAGGTGATGATCCATGATATTTTTGTCAACGATCTAAATATGTTTTTTAATATTGTATTTGGATTACCACTTAGTTTTGAGGCATAAATTTATTTCCTAAACAACGTTATTTATAGTTCGGTGTATATAGTGCTTTTGGATCGTGTTTCTAAGTGGCTTTTAGATATGATTATATCTCTAGGTGATATACCAAAAGTTATTGATTATTGTGTTGGTGTAAGGTATTCTTATGTTCTGATAAGAGATCGTGATGGTAGGGAATGGTTAGGTGTTGCTTTAACACCTATTGAAGATACTATTGGCTCTCCTTATGAATTACCTGATCATGTTGACTGTACTAGCTTACTTGACTATGTTTCGTCTCTAAGTCCTACTATTAAATCCCTTGGCGTTGCTTTACTTAATGCCTTATCTAGTTATCTCCTATGGGGACGTGGTATTAATTCTGGTTTCATTATTAAGACAGGAGATGAGATCATATATTTATTGGATAAGTTAATCGAAGAGCCCGCAGTTGTTATTGGTAATATGGGACCATTAGTTAGAAGATTAAGAAGTCAGGGCTTAAAGAACATTAGGGTTCTTGAAAGAAATCCATGTTTTAGATGTGGAGTTGCACTTCCTGATACTGCATTAAGTAGAACAGTACCACGCAATGCTACTCTAGTAGTTACTGGAGCCACTCTGGTTAACGACACCATAGATTATATAATAAGAATAAGTAAGGAGAGGTCGTGTAGGATCATATTAGTTGGTCCCACAGCAGCTGTACATCCAAAACCATTAATCCAAGAAGGCGTTTATGCATTAGCTTCCATGGTACCAATAAGTAATGAAAAAGTTATAAGAATCATTAAACTAGGTGGTGGTAGGTGGTTATTTAGTAAATTCTGTAAACATTATCTAGCATTAAGCCTGAATTAATTGAATATTTAAGTATGTAACTTGTAGAAGCCTTAGCGTAGGTTGTATCTGCTCGTGGATCCGAAGCTACTATTATTGAGAATTACCTATTGATAGCGCTATTCTTATCAAAAACCAATATAATCGACATAATGAAAACTAATATTCCCGAGTTACCTACCCATGTTCCCATTATTTTATGGGTTCCTTTCATTTTCGGAAAAGACCATATATTGTCTGAAGCCCTAGATCAATAAAGAAAATCGCTATACATAATATTTGTTTTTCGATTGGATTCATTATCTTCCTCTTTTATACAGGTAATTTCATATAATATAACTGATAATTCAATGCAAAAAGTGTATCATCTAATAGTTCTTTCTTTTTAATTTCCTTTTCTGTCATTTATTTCATCATCACAAGTCTTGGATAATGAGTGCAGATACCTTTAACTGGAACATTACTTTTCCTATGATTTTTATGGTATCATTTACATATCTTTCAGCTTTAGTTTTATTGGATAGTATATCCTACCTTTTAGGATAATTTTGCTTTAGCCATTTCTCGAACTCTTCTCCACTCGCCCTTAAGTTCAAAAACTCAAACCAGTAAAAATTTACGAAGTATTTTTTGTTTCCTTAATCAATTTTCCGCATCAACCAAATCTGAGGAAAATAGTGATAGCTTGTACCCTCTTCCCTGATCCCCCATGTTGGTAATAGTATATCCGTCATTCTAAGCCTCGGATTTATTGCTCCTGCATAACCTATTACAATACACCGCCTTAAACCAAGAGCTATCATTAACTCAAGAGCCATTATGGTTGCTGGAGCACCAATATACTCTGACAACAGCTAATCTTTTACCTCTATAAAAACCTGAATAAGATTCTAGACTTGGTATGTCCAACTTTATGTCCTAGCTGTATACCTACTAAATACTATGATAGGATCTCCCGGTATACCGTCCCTGCTATTCCCGTGAATAAAATCCCTGGTATCCATTACTGGATTTCCGTAACCGAGCCTTATACACAAAACTATTCTCCCTTCAAAATATTTAGCTATAGATAATATTTGAGGCAATATATTTTAACAGTGTACTAAAATAGATCTATTGGTAATCAATAATATTGAGATAGATATAGTTTCAATGTAGGTGTAAGATAGGTGCATATACCTCCGACTCATCCAAGAAGGGAAAGTTTATTGATTAGAGAAAAACTCATTGAGGGTTATAAAAATGGACTTGTAGCTCTTGCGGGTTTAATAGCTCATGGTAGAGGCGAAGCCTTTGACTACATACTGGGTGAAAAAACAATCGAACCAGCTCACGAAGCATTAAAGGCTGCTGCGGCTGCATTACTAACTGCTAAATACCCAGTTATATCAGTCAATGGAAATGTAGCTGCACTAGTACCTAGGGAAATAGTAGAGCTAGCAAAGACTGTAAATGCAAAGATAGAAGTCAATTTATTCTATAGAACAAGGGAAAGAGAAGAAGCTATTGCTAAATGGCTCTACAAACATGGAGCCAGC
>Ga0180301_10001103_pt1 | contig 21087 bp, 23 predicted proteins | sample GuaBasSediGuay16_FD_121797 | JGI IMG/M metagenome (GOLD analysis project Ga0180301, IMG submission 121797) | Subseafloor sediment microbial communities from Guaymas Basin, Gulf of California, Mexico - Guay16, Core 4569-2, 12-15 cm | ecosystem: Environmental > Aquatic > Marine > Hydrothermal...
GGCCTAAATGGGTTAGATTCTATTTTAAACCAGCCTAAAAATTTTTTAAGTCTCCTTTTAAACCAAATTTTTTATATTTAGGGTTTCCCCTAATTAAGGGGAAGTTAGGTTAGGAAGCTTTTTAGGGTTAGAGGTAATGAGGCTAAGAGGAATATTAGAGGGGTTTAAGCCTTACGAGTGGGAGTCTTCAACCCTAGATATAGCCAAAAAATTTGGTTTAGATCCAGACAAAATTTTAAGGTTTGACACAAACACTATGCCTTTCCATCCTGAAAGGCTTCTTAAAATCTTAAATCAGAAGCTTTTAAACCTTAGGGTTAACGAGTATCCTGAACCCTCCTATTTGGAGTTAAGGGAGGCTTTAGCAGAATATCTTGGGAGAAGTGTGGATGAGATAACTGTTACTGCTGGATGTGATGAAGCCTTAGATATTCTTTCAAAGGTTTTTATAGATCCTAAAACAAAGGTTTTGGTTTCAACTCCAACCTATGCTATGTATAGGGTTGTTGTTGAGGCTATGGGTGGGAAAATTGTTAACATCCAAAGAAAACCTGACTTTTCAGATGATGTAGAAAAAATTGTTGAGGCTGTTGATGATAAAACCAGAATAATTTTCCTTTGTAACCCTAACAATCCAACAGCAAACCCAACCTCTGAGGAGACTGTTCTTCGTCTGCTTAAAGAAACTGATTGCGCCATAGTTGTGGATGAGTCGTATTTTGAGTTTTATGGGAAATCTTTTGTAAACCTAATAGACAAATATGAAAACCTTATAATTTTAAGAACGTTTTCTAAGGCTTTTTCTTTGGCTGGTGCTAGGGTTGGCTACATGGTTGCAAACAGGAAAACCATAGACATCTTAAACATTATGCGTCCACCAAACAGTCTAACAGTAATATCCCTAGCCCTAGCAAAAATCGCCCTAGAAAATCTTGAGTGGGTTAAGGAAAACGTGAAAAAAGTTATTGAGGAGAGAGAAAAACTGATAGAAGACCTAAAAAAAATTGATGGTGTTCATGTTTATCCTTCAGTAACAAACTTTCTTTTGGTAAGATTTGTTAAAGGTGATGTTAACCATATCCACAGGAAGCTTTTAGAGAAGGGAATTATAACTAGGAATGTTGGAAGCCATCCGATGCTAGAAAACTGTTTAAGAATTACTGTGAGGAAGAGAGAGGAAAACATGGTTTTGGTTGAAAATCTTGAAAGGATTCTTTCAGAGCTGGGAGGCTAAAAAGGGTTGGAGAAGGATGATAGGGTTGTTATAGTTGCTGTTGGAAAGGATAAGCCAGGGCTTATTGCAGGGGTAACCTCAATAATTTCAGAGTTAAACGGAAACATAGAGGATATGGATCAGGTTGTTTTACAAGAGGTTTTTATAATGTCTCTTATTGTAAGGTTTCTAAACTTGGAAACGAAAGAAAAAATTGAGAGGTTAATGGATATGCTTAATAGGGAAGGGGAAAAACTTGGGTTAAAGGTTCATGTTTACCCTTTAAGTAGGCTTTAAGTTTTCCTTATTCCGCCTATAGTGGTGGTTAATGGGTAACATTATAGTTACAAGTATTGGTAGGGATAGACCTGGAATAGTTGCTGGAATATCCAATATTCTCTACCAGCATAATGCAAACATTTTAAAAACAAGAGCCTCAATCCTTGGCGGACTTTTTGTTATGGTTATGGTTGTTGATGTTTCAAAAATAAACCTTAAACTTGAAGAGTTAGTTTCAAAGCTTAAAGAAAAGGGTATAGAGTTAGGTTCAGGAATTTCTGTTGAGGATGAGAAGGTTTACCGTAGAAAAAAGAAGCTTATAGCCTTCGACTTGGATGGAACCCTTATCAAAATGGAAACCTTAGATGAGCTTGCTAAGGCTGCTGGTGTATATGATGAGGTGAAAAAGATTACAAGGATGGCTATGGAGGGGAAAATAGGTTTTAGGGAGGCATTAAAAAAGAGGGTTAAACTTTTAAAAAATCTTCCAGTGGAGGAGGTTGAAAAGCTTAAGGAGAGGATAGAGTTTAATGTTGGTGTTCAAGATTTGGTTAAGGAGCTTAAAAAGGCTGGTTTTGTTACAGCCATTATTACTGGTGGGTTTGATGTTTTTGCTAACTATGTTGCTGAAAAACTTGGTATAGACTATGTTTATGCTAATAGGCTTATTGTTAGGAAAGGTGTTTTAACAGGTGAGTTTGAAGGTAAAATTGTTTCAGCCCGTTCAAAACTTAAAGCCTTAGCAGAAATAGCCAAAAAGGAGGGTATAAGCCTAAGTGAATGTGTTGCTGTGGGTGATGGTGCAAACGACATTTTTATCTTAAAAAGTTCGGGTTTGGGTATAGGCTATAAACCAAAAAAGGTTGTTGAAAACCATGCTAAAGCGTTGGTTAATAGTGAAGACCTAAGAACAATAATGGCTTTTATTGGTGGAGGACAAATAAGAAAAGATGTTATCAGAAAGCTTAAAAGAAGATAGTTTCCCCCTTTAAATTGGTGTAATTTTTATTGTTCCATCCTTTCTGTTTATTCTAACCTCAACCTCCTCATTATACTGATATTTACGGCTCATTCTTTCCCATTCTTGGTTTGTTAGGAAAAGAACAAGCCTTTGGGTGTAGGCTTTTCCTTGGCTAAACATTTTTGGTATTTGGCTTAGGATGGGTATAACAAAAGAGATTTCTTGGGGGAGGTTGCTTGGAAAAGACATTACTGTTGGAGGTTTTTGGGCTTCAACACTAAACTCTATACAAACATATTCGTTCCCATAGCTGTCTGAGGATGGATGTATAGATGTAACCTTACAATGTATTATAATTTCATCATCACTCATAGAGTTTTCACCAAACACTTAGATTAAAGCATTCTCCACATATAAAGGTGGAATGTTTATTGTCTTATGCTGGTCGTAATGCTTAAATACTTTTTCCATTTATTATGAAATTCAAACGTGGGGTTGCTGGTGGTGAATAGGAGGCTTTACGTTTTCTGGAGGTCTTGTGTTTACCCTAACTAGCCAAAAAACTTTAAAAAAAGAAAAATTCTCCCTAAAAGACCCCCAAAATTCTAGGACTTTTATGTTAACAACAAGGAGGTATTGGAGGTTCTAAATATGGCTAAAAGCCTAGTTGTAAAGTTTGGAGGCTCCTGTCTTTCAACACCCCAAAACATAAACCTAGCTGCAAAAAAGGTTGCTGAGGAGGTTAAAAAAGGAAGCAAGGTTGTGGTTGTTGTTTCAGCTTTAGCTGGAGTAACAGACAACCTCCTTAAAACAGCCACAGAAGCAAGCCTATCCAAACTTTCAAAAGACGAGTTGGATGAGATTCTTTCTATGGGGGAAAGAACAGCAACACGTCTTATGGTTTCAGCCCTAAAATCTTATGGTTTAAAGGCTGTAGGCTTAGACCCAGCAGACAAGCTTTGGCCTATCTACACCAACTCCGAATATGGGAATGCTGAAGTTGACTTAGAAAAAACCTTGAAGGCTATTAAAAGAAAGGTTAAACCTTTGCTTGATAAGGGTTTTGTGGTTGTTGTTCCTGGTTTTATTGGCTTATCTCCCGAGGGAAAAACTACAACCCTTGGTAGGGGTGGAAGCGACATTACAGCCGTTGTTTTGGGTAGGTGTGTTGAGGCTGAGGAGGTTGTTCTTGTTAAGGATGTTGCTGGTGTTCTTTCAGCAGACCCTAAAAAGGTTTCAACACCCTCAAAAATAGATGTTTTAGATGCTGAAGAAATGTTTAGTTTAAGCTCTGCAGGTGCAAAAATTCTTCATCCAAGAGCCTTAAGATATGCGGCAAACAATCTTACCTTGAGGGTTGTTGGTTTTAATGAAAGCCTATCAGAAGGAACTGTGATTAAAGGTGAGCTTGGTGTAGGTTTAAGGGTTTCTCTCTACCCAAACCCTGTATCCATGGTGACAATAGTTGGGAGAGAGGTTTCAACCCCAGAATCACTTCTAAAAATCTTTTCTCAAACCCTCCCATCAAAAACAAAAATTTTAGGTTTAACTTTGGCTTCCCCATCCCTACTACTTTATGTTGAAGACTCATCAAAACTAATAGAAAACATTCATAACCTTATTAAAACCCAAAAGGTTGCTAAAGCCATCCATAGTTTTGAGCCTTTAACCCTAATCGTTGTTTCAGGTCATGAGCTTGAAAAAACCCCTGGTATTGTTGACTGTATTTCTGCTCCTTTAGCTAGGGAAAACATTAACCTTTACGGTTTACTTACTATAAGCAATTCTGTACGTGTTTTTGTTCATCAAAGGGATGGTGAAAAAGCCTTGAAGCTAATTAAGGAAAGTTTAGGTAAAACAGGATTTGTTTTGGAGGAGTAGGTTATGGGTGGAAAGTTAAAAGCTGCAGTTTTAGGAGCAACAGGAATGGTTGGACAAATGTTTATAAGGCTTTTAGAGGAAAACCCATGGTTTAAGGTTGAGGCTGTTGCTGCATCTGAAAGGTCTGCTGGTAAAAGATACTATGAGGCTGTTAGAGGTGGAGGGTTTTTTGGAGGATTCTCGGAGGAAACAATGAATCTTGAGGTTCAACCCTTAAACCCTAAAGCCCTAAAAGATGTTGAAGTTGTTTTTTCAGCTCTACCCTCAGACATAGCCTACAAAACAGAGGAAGAGTTTGCTAAGGAAGGTTTTATAGTCCTAAGTAACGCAAGCTCCCATAGGATGGATCCTGATGTTCCAATTTTGAATCCTGAGGTAAACTGGGAGCATATAAGCCTAATCGACGAGCAACGTAGAAAAAGAAAATGGGATGGAGCGATTGTAACAAACCCAAACTGTACAACAGCTGTTCTTACACTTTCACTTAAACCAATCTTTGACAGGTTTGGCTTAAAACGTTGTATAGTTTCAACCATGCAGGCTGTTTCTGGGGCTGGTTACCCTGGTGTAGCCTCCCTAGACATAATCGATAATGTTATCCCGTTTATTAGTCAAGAAGAGGAGAAGGTTCAAAGAGAAACCTTAAAAATGATGGGTTCCCCTGGGAAACCTGCATCTTTTAAGGTTTCTGCAAGCTGTCATAGGGTTCAAACTGTGGATGGACATTTAGAGGCTGTTTTTGTTGAAACTGAGGAGAAAACAGACCCTGAAAGTGTTGTTGAGGCTATGACTAAGTTTACGAGTGAACCTCAAAAGCTTAAGCTTCCCTCAGCACCAAACCCACCTATTGTTGTTAGGTTTGAGGATAATCGTCCCCAGCCAAGACTTGATAGGATGGCTGGTGGAGGGATGGCTGTTGTTGTTGGTAGGGTTAGAAGGGATGAGGCTTTTGACTGTGTAAAATATGTTGTTTTAGGTCATAACCTGATAAGGGGAGCTGCTGGATGCTCAATTTTGAATGCTGAGCTTCTTAAAGCAAAAAACTATCTTTAGGGGAGGTGAAAATTTTTGGATATAGGTAAAAAAAGAAGGCTTAACAAGATTTTTAGAAAGGATGGGAAAGCTGTAATCGTTCCTATGGACCATGGTGTAACCATAGGACCTGTTAAAGGTTTGGTTGATATGCAACAAACAATAGATAAGCTGATAGCTGGTGGAGCTGACGCCATAGTAATCCATAAGGGTATTGCAGGCTACGTGGATACTGGAAACCTTGGACTTATAATTCATCTTTCAGGAAGCACAAAACTAGGTCCTGACACAAACTGGAAGGTTAAGGTTTGTAGTGTTAAACAGGCTTTAAGGCTTGGAGCTGATGGTGTTTCAGTCCATATAAACGTTGGCTCAAACCAAGAGCCAAAAATGTTGGAGGTTATGGGTGAGATAGCTGATGAGGCTTCAGAATATGGTGTTCCTCTTTTAGCTATGATGTATCCTAGAGGACCAAACATAAAAAATGAGCATGCCCCTGAACTTGTTAAACATGCTGCAAGACTTGGAGCTGAGCTTGGGGCTGACATAGTTAAAACAAATTATACTGGTAGTGTTGAAAGTTTTAGGGAAGTTGTTAAAGGCTGTCCTGTGCCTGTAATAATTGCTGGTGGACCTAAAGCCAAAGATGATTATGGGTTTTTAAGGATGGTTTATGATGCTATTCAGGCTGGTGGGGCTGGAGTTTCGATAGGTAGAAACGTTTTCCAGCATCAAAACCCTGCTGGTATGGTTAAGGCTTTAAGGGCTATAGTTCATGAGAAGGCGACAGTTGAAGAAGCATTAAAACTTCTTGGTGAATCTGGATGAAGGAGTTATGGGTTGAGATAGATAAAAGTTTACCTGAAAACCTTAAACAAAAAATTTTGGAAAACTGTAAGGGAAACTGTAATGTGGTTGTTGGTGAGGATGATTTTCTTAAGCTTGCTAAAAACCTAAACCTAAAAACAGCCTCAAAAACTGGTGGAGATATAAGGCTTGTTGAAGAGTTAAACGAGGAGCTGATAAAGAGGCTTATAGGTAGTGGGGAGAAGGTCTGTGTAAAACTTACTGTTAAGGATAGGGGAGACGAGGAAAAAATTGTTGGTTTAGCTGAGATGGGAGTATCCTACGTTATAGCTCAATGCCAAAACTGGAAGATTATTCCACTTGAAAACCTGATAGCAAAAATCCGTGGGAAAACAAAGCTTTTAACAGAGGTTTCAAACGTTGAAGAAGCAAAACTAGCCCTAGAAATTTTGGAGCTTGGAGTTGATGGTGTTGTTCTTAAAACAGATAAACCTGAAACGGTAAAAGAGGTATCCTCAACCATAGCAAGCCTAAGAGAAAAACCTAAGCTAAAACTTGCTCAAGCAAAAATTTTAAGATGTAAAGAGATAGGTTTGGGTGACAGAGCATGCATAGACACATGTAGCCTCATGGTTGAAGGGGAAGGAATTCTTGTAGGATGCCAGTCTTCAGGGCTTTTCCTTGTTCAGGCTGAGGTTCTAGAAACCCCTCATGTTGAACCTAGACCTTTTAGGGTTAACGCAGGACCAGTTTCACTTTATGTTCTTGCCTCCAAGGATAAAACACGATACCTTTCAGAGTTGAAAGCTGGGGAGGAGGTTTTAATTGTTGATAGAGATGGAAACCTAAGAAGCTCTATAGTTGGAAGGGTAAAAATAGAGAGAAGACCTCTACTCTTAATTGAGGCTGAGGAGGGGGGAGAAACAATTAAAACAATAGTTCAAAACGCTGAAACAATTCATCTTGTAACCAAGGATGGGTCAAAGTCTGTTAGGGAGCTAAAACCTGGTGACGAGGTTCTTGTTTACCGTCAACGTGGTGGAAGACATTTTGGTATTCTTGTTGAGGAGGAAACCGTGATAGAAAAGTGAAACCTAAAATATGTGTTGTTATCACAGCCAAAAACTTTGAAGAAATAAAAAAGATGTTTACAAAGGTTGAAAGGTTTGAGGTTGACCTAGCTGAGCTTAGAATAGACTACCTAAAAGAGGAGGTTAACCTTCAAAAGGTTAGAAAGCTTTCTAGTCTACCACTTATCGCAACAAACAGACCAACATTTGAAGGTGGTTTTTCAGAAAAACCGGAGAGAGAAAGACTTGAAATGTTGTTTAAGGCTGCTGAATCTGGCTTTGACTATGTTGACCTTGAATTTTCAATAAAAAGTTTGGAGGAGGCTGTTAGAAAAGTTAAAGGTTTAGGCTCAAAAACTATAGTCTCTTACCACGACTTTTCTTCAACCCCTCCAACCCAAAAACTTTTTGAGCTTTTTAGTAGGAAGGAGAAGGTTAAAGCTGAAATATGTAAAATTGTTACCATGGCTAAAAGTTTTGAAGACAACCTAAAAATTTTAGGTTTTGTTTTGGAGGCTTCAAAAAAAGGTAAGATTGTTTCTTTTTGTATGGGGAGGCTGGGTATCCTCTCAAGAATTCTTTCACCAATTTTTGGTGGAGAATATACCTATGCATCCATCCAAACTGGTATGGAGTCTGCTGAGGGACAGTTAACCGTTGAAGACCTACACAAAGTATACAGTATAATTGGTGGCTACCTTGACTATTAACGCAAAAACAAGTGTTTACTGTGTTATAGGAGATCCCATCAGCCACTCCTTAAGCCCAAACATCCATAATGCTGCGTTTAAACGGCTTAAGCTTAACTCTGTTTATCTTGCCTTCAAGGTTCAAAAAGAATTTTTGGTTGAGGCTGTTAAAGGACTAAAAAGTATTGGTGTAAAAGGGTTTAACGTTACCATACCACACAAGGTTTCAATAATCCCGCTACTGGATAAACTTGACCCACTAGCAGAAAAAATTGGTGCTGTAAACACGGTAAAAAACGTTGACGGTAAGCTTATCGGATATAATACCGATGGTGAGGGGGTTCTTAAGGCTTTTGAGGTTGAAGATGTCTCCCTAAAAAATAAAAAGGTTGTTATGGTTGGTGCTGGTGGAGCTGCTAGAGCCTTAGCATTCACGTTCGCAAACCATGCAAAAGAAATTGTAATTCTTAATAGGACTGAGGAAAAAGCTTTAGAGCTTGCATCATCAATTTCTAGGAGTTATAACCTGCCTGTGAAAGGGTTAAAGCTAAACATGGAAAACCTCTCCTTGGAACTTAAGGATGCGGAGGTTGTTGTTAATGCAACCTCTGTTGGGATGCATCCTAACATCGATGAAACACCAATACCTAAAAACCTTATAAAACCTGAAATGGTTGTTTTTGATGTTGTTTATAGACCTATAAAAACAAGACTTTTAAAAGAGGCTAAACAGGTGGGTGCCAAAACCATTAACGGATTGGCTATGCTTGTTTTTCAGGCTGTTAAAGCCTTTGAAATTTGGACAGGTTTAACACCTCCCATTGATGCTATGTTTAGGGCTGCCTTAAGAGGGTTGAAAGGTTAACATGAAAGGTTTTGGTGAAGCTGTAGCCTATGGGGCTGCAACAATAGTTAATGCTATAGCTACTGGTAGGGGTGCTGCTTTCGGTATAAACCTAAAAACAAAGGCTAGGGTAACCCTAACAAGTGATGTTGGAGTTGTTAAGGGAAAAATTCTTTCAGACCCAAAAGAGGATACAAGGCTGATTGAGGCTGCTGTTAAAGTTGTGTTTAAACGTTTTGGTGTTGAGAAAAAGTTTGGAGCCTACGTGGAAACAGAGTCAAATATTCCTATAGCTAGAGGCTTAAAAAGTAGTAGTGTAGCCTCAAACGCTATCGTGCTTGCAACTCTTGCAGCCTTAAAAAGGAAAACCAGCGATAAAACAGTTTTAAGTCTTAGTGTTAAAGCAGCCTTTGAAGCTAAAACAACGGTTACAGGAGCCTTTGACGATACATGCGCTTCCTACTATGGTGGAGTTGTCGTTACAGACAACCTTAAACAAAAAATCCTTAAAAAAGACAAAATAAAAGAGGATTATAGCATCCTAATCCATATACCACCAAAAAAAGTTTACACAGCCAAATCCGATGTGGAAAAAATGCGTCTTATAGCCCCACAAGTCGAACTAGCCTTTAAAGAAGCCTTAAAAGGAAAAAATTGGGAAGCATTAACCTTAAACGGTATCCTCTACTCTTCAGCCTTAGGATACAGCCAAGAAACAGTTTTTGAAGCTTTAAAGGCCGGAGCTGTTGCAGCAGGATTAAGTGGAAAAGGACCAGCTATTGTTGCTGTTGTTGAGAAGGAAAAAAAGGATAAAGTTTTAGATGTCTGGAAACCTTTCAAAGGAGAAGTTTTGGAGACAAACCTAAACAATAAAAAATCTTTTGTGGTTGAGGCTGAATAAAACTGGAGGTTTTAATAAGTAAAACAGAAAAAATTTCAGGCTTGGTTAAGGTTCCACCGTCAAAAAGCTATACTCATAGAGCCATAATAGCTTCAGCCTTGTCTGATGGAACATCAAAAATATTTAGTCCTCTTTTTTCCGATGACACCTTAGCCACCATAAACGCATGTAAAAGTTTAGGTGTCCCAATTGTGGAGGCTAATGGATGCTTGGAGGTTAAAGGTGGAAAACTAAAACAGCCAAAAAACCCTATAAACTGTAGGCTTTCAGCAGCAACCCTAAGGTTTATGACTGCTGTTGCCTCCCTAGTGGAGGGTAAAACAGTTTTAACTGGTGAGGAGGGGCTTTTAAAAAGACCTATAGGACCGTTAGTTAAGGCTTTAAACCAGCTTGGAATACATTGTGAGGCTAGGGGGGAATATCCTCCAGTTACAGTTTATGGTGGAAGTCTTAACGGTGGTGAAGCCTCAATAGTTGGAGATGTTAGCTCCCAATTTATTTCAGGTCTCCTTTTTGTCACTCCTCTAGCAAAAAACAATTCAAAAATAGTTTTAACATCCCAGCTTGAATCTAAACCCTACGTTCAGCTAACCTTAGAGGTTCTTAGAAAACATGGAGTTAACGTTAAAGTTTTAGGTGACCATGAAGGTTATGTTACCAATGGAAACCAGAAATATAAACCCTACAATCATAGGGTTCCTGGAGACTTCTCCTCAGCATCCTTTCTTATGGCTGCAGCAGCCATAACAGGCTCCAAGATTAGGCTTAAAAACCTTGATGTTCAAACAAGAAAACAACCTGACATAGAAATTTTGGATATACTGGAGAAAATGGGTGTAAAAATTGTTTTGGAGGAGGATTGTGTAACTGTTGAAGGTGGAAAACTTGAGGGTATAAGTTTAGATGCAAAAAATATACCTGACCTTGTCCCCATATCTGTTGTTTTGGCTTGTTATGCTGAGGGTGAAACAAAAATTAAAAATGTGAGAAGGTTAAGGATTAAGGAGTCTGATAGGGTGGAAGCCATAACCTCGGAACTCGTAAAAATGGGTGGTAAAATTCTTAAGCTTGAAAATGAGCTTATAGTTGAGGGTGTTGGAAGACTTAAAGGGGCAACCATAAACCCACATAAAGACCATAGGATTGCTATGGCATGTGCTGTTGCAGCTCTTGGTGCTGAAGGAAAAACAAAAATATTGGATGCTGAATGCGTAAAAAAGTCTTATCCAAACTTTTTCCAAGACCTAAAAAGTTTAGGAGGGAAAATAGTTTTTGTGTAGTAACTCGATAGGTAAAAGGTTTGTTTTAACAATTTTTGGGGAAAGCCATGGAAAATGTGTTGGGGTTGTTGTGGACGGTTGCCCTCCAGGGTTACCCTTAAAAGAGGAGGATATTCAAAAAGAGCTTGATAAAAGAAAACCATCCAAACAATTTTATTCAACAACCAGAGTTGAAGAAGATAAGGTAAACATTCTTTCAGGTGTTTTTAACGGATACACCACTGGAGCCCCAATCTGTATGCTTGTCTGGAATAGGGGGGGTGAATCTGAGGTTTATGAAGAGTTTAAATGGAAACCTAGACCTGGTCATGCAGATTATCCTGCATACGTAAAATATGGAGGCTACCATGATTATCGTGGTGGAGGAATATTTTCCTCAAGAATAACTGTTGGGTTTGTGGCTGCTGGTGCAATAGCAAAAAAGCTGCTTAAACAGGTTGGAGTTGAAGTTTTAGCTCATGTTGTTGAAATTGGTGGTGTAAAAATAGAAAAAAAGCCTACAATCCAAGAGATAAAAGAAAAAGTTTACTCTAACCCTTTAAGATGTGTCGATCTTGAAGCTGCAAAAAAAATGGAAGAAAAAATTTTGAAGGCTAAGGAGGAGGGGGATAGTGTTGGTGGAGTTGTTGAAGCTATAGCTCTTAATGTTCCTCCTGGTGTTGGTGAACCAATTTTTGGCTCTTTAGACGCTGAAATTGCAAAATTCCTTTTTTGTATTCCAGCTGTTAAAGGTGTTGAGTTTGGTGTTGGGTTTAAGGCTGCAAGAATGAAAGGCTCAGAAAATAACGATGAATATGTGGTAAAGGATGGTAGGATAACCACCTTAACAAACAATTCTGGAGGAATTCTTGGTGGAATGTCTACAGGTATGCCTATAACTGTTAGGGTTGCGTTTAAACCCCCATCCTCCATACCCAAAAAACAGAGAACTGTAGACCTAAAAAGGATGGAAAACACAACCTTAGAGGTAAAAGGAAGGTATGATGTTTGTTTTGTTCCTAGGGCTGTTCCAATAGTTGAGGCTGTTGTTGCAAACGTGCTTATAGACTATATCCTACCCCTTGGAATAGTTAAACTAGGTAGGGCTAAAAACTGAAAAAGAATTTTTTGTTTCACTAACCATTACAGTAGACGTAGCCTTTAACCCTACGAACAAACTTTTCACATGTAAAACATTCAAGGAAAGGAACAACCTTACCTTTAACTGGACATTCAACACCCTCTTTTTTTAGTCTACTCATAGCCTTTTTTGAAAAAACACCCTTAAGCTCAGAAAGCTTATCCTTAGAAATCCTAAAAGGTTTTTGGAAGGTTTTAACCTCAATCTTATGTTTAGCTTCCACAGACTCAGACAACTCTACTCAATCATTTATTTTTTCATCTAACCTAAAAATGTTTAACAGCAGTTTTTTCAAGTTTTCCTACTGAACTTCTATGTTTTCCTCTGAAAACCCAAGCTCTATCAGTTTTTCCTTAGTTTTCTCCCTATGGTCTCCCTGAAGAAGAATCTGGTTGTTTTTAGCTGTTCCTCCACAGGCACAATAAGCCTTTAACTGGGCAGCCAGCTTTCCAATGTCAACACTTTTTACGTCTAAGCCTTCTATGACGGTAACAGGTCTATTCCATTTTCTTTTCTCTAGTCTAACTCTTATACGTTGCTGACCTTTACTTATTTCTCCACAAACACATAGGTCTTTTGGTAACCCACAAACTTCACATATTTCCGCCATAACTTTCTCTTTAACTCCCTTTTTCTCCTTCACCTAAAACCTAACCAAATTTAATATTATCCTAATTTACATCTAAAAATAGTTAAATTACCTATATTTATCTATTGCCATTCACCCTTACGGTTGACCTACATGAAAACCATTATAAGGGATGCTGAGGAGATAGCTAAAAAAGCCCAATTAGCCTCCATCTACGAGGTTTGTAGCTACCCTAAACCTGGAACAGTTCATAGGTTTTTTGATTTTAAGGATACAAAGTTTGAACATTTTATTGCAAGTGGAGTTGCTGTAGGTTCTGTGATGAGGAGGGCTGCATTAAGAGGTTTTAGAATTGGGCTTGGTGAGGCTAGCCTAAGGGAGGCTGAGGTTGGGAAGCATATTAGGGATTGTGTGGTTGAGTCGAGGAGATGGCATTTTGGTGGAAATACAAACCTTGGAATAGTAACTTTGCTTGTCCCTATTGTGGTAGGGGCTGGAATGCTTAAAGCCAAACATAAAAAGTTTAACCCAAAAATTCTCCGTAGAAACATTGTAAGAGTTTTAAGGTCTACCACGGTTAAGGATACCATCAACTTTTATGAGGCTATAAGGTTAGCTGAAGCTGGAGGGCTTGAAAAAGCCTTTAAAGAAAAAAAACTGAAAGATTTAGATGTAACATGCAAAGAATCCTTAAAAAATATTGTTAAGAAGAAGGTTAGGCTTTACAATGTTATGGTTTTATGTTCTGGCTGGGATGGAATCTGTAAAGAATGGGTTACAGGTATGCATATAACCTTTAAGGTTGGATACCCAACAATAAAAAAGGTTTATTTGGAGACTAAAGACCTTAATAAGGCTATAACCCAATGTTTCCTAACAATCCTCGCAAAAAACCCAGACAGCCTAATAGCAAGAAAAAACGGTTGGGAAAAAGCCAAAGAAGTATCAGAAAAAGCAAAAAAGGTTTTAGATGCTGGTGGAACCCTAACAGTTGAAGGCATAAAAAAGGCTGAAGCCCTAGACCTAGAACTTAGAACCCCAGACAATAGGCTAAACCCGGGAACAACAGCAGACCTAACAGCAAGCTCAATAATGGTTTCACTCTTAGACGAAATAAAACCATAAAAAGTTTAAACCCAGCCACTAAAAATATATTCTATGGTTTAGATAGCCCGGTGGTGTAGCGGTCAAGCATAGCAGGCTCTGGACCTGCTGACGGGAGTTCGAATCTCCCCCGGGCTACCAAACCTAAAACTCTAAACTTGCTATCCAAATTTTTGGAGGGCTGGAGAAGAATCCAAAAAATTGGATATTCTAAACGTTTAAAGGATATTTATCTGATTGTACGTTTGGACGGTAAGGATTTTCATAGGCTTCCATCTATTTATGGGTTTAGGCAGCCTTTCGACAAAAACTTTCATAGTCTAATGGTTAAGACTGCTAAAAGTCTTTTTAGGAAGCTTGAGTTTAAACCTTTATTTTCCTACACGTTTTCAGATGAGATTAACCTACTTTTCTACAAGAGTCCAAGTGATAGAAAACTTGGCTATATTATTCGGTTGCTTCCCTCCTACACTTCATCTTTACTTCAGTCTTACCTTTCAAGTTTAAGGAGTTCGGAAAATTCTCTTGTAGATTTTTTAATACAGGTTTTTAAGACTAGGTTTAGTGAGGATGTTCTTGAATATTTTTCTTGTAGATGTTCCTCCTGCCTAAACAATTTCATTAAAAAATATGTTTCAGGTTTTCCCTATGGACAAAAAGGTTTTAATTTGAGGGTTTTCCCAAAATGGGAGAAGTATGGAACCGTTATTTATCGTAGGATACGTAAAAAAGAAAGGCTCCTCCAAAAAAGCATTAACCTTGCGGATGAGAATGGAAGAAAATGGCTAAGTCGGTATCTAAAAATGTGGAGAAAACTTTAAATTCTTAAACAGAATTTATCCTTTCTCCAGCTAAAAAATTAGTCTTACTCCTGCCTTATATACATCTTTTTGAATAAAAAACGTGTTTACTAGAAAGAAGGACATACCAATCTGAATAGGATGTGTAAGGTTTACTGAAAAAAATTTTTCTAGTTTTTTGTTAGATTTGCGTTTCTTTTGTTAATATTTTTGTTTAGGTTTTAACTTGTTGATAGGAGGGTATTCATTCCACTTAAAACAGCCTCAACACTAGCCATCACAATATCTTCATGCGCACCAGAAGCTGTAACAATTTTATCTCCTTTCCTTAGCCTTACTATAACCTCAACAACAGCGTTTGTTCCACCTGTAATAGCCTTAACATGATACTCCTCCAAAACAACATCAGCAATAGCAGCTCCAATCTTTTTTATAGCGTTTATTGCTGCGTCTACAGGACCTACACCAACACCAGCCTCAATAAACTCTTTTCCATTAACCTCAAGCCTTACAGAGGCTGTTGGTGTTACTTTGTCACCTGTTGTTACTGTTAAGCCTTTAAGCTTTATGGGTCTTATCTGAGGTAAACCCATAACAGCCTCAGCTATAGCCTGAAGGTCGCTATCTGTTACGGTTTTACCTTTATCCCCAAGACTTTTCACCCTCCTAAAAATCTCGTTTAACTGTTCTTCTGTAGGGTGAATGTTTAACTGTTCAAGCATAGCTTTTACACCAGCTAAACCAGCATGTTTCCCAATTATGAACCTTCTTCTAAAACCTACAACCTCCGGGCTTAAAGGCTCATAGGTTGATGGATGGGAAAGAATAGCCTTAGTATGGATTCCAGACTCATGAGTGAATGCGTTTTCACCAACAATAGCCTTATTAGGCTGAACAGGAACACCTGTTAACCTTGAAACAAGCCTTGAAAGCTCATAAAGCTTCTCAGTCTTGATGTCTAATTTAAACCCGTAAAGATGGGTTAAAACCAAAACAACCTCCTCTAAGGCAGCATTCCCAGCACGCTCCCCCAAACCATTCACCGTAACATGTGCATGGCTCGCTCCAGCCCTAACAGCCGCAACCGTATTTACCGTGGCTAAACCAAAATCGTTATGGCAGTGGATACCTAAGGGAACCTTTAAGTCTTTACATAGCTCCTCCACAAGCCTATAAGAGTTTTCAGGTGTTAATACTCCTACGGTGTCACATAAACAAACCCTATCAGCACCAACCTCAGCCCCTAACATGAAAAAACGTTTAAGGAAGGCTAACTCAGCTCTTGAACCATCTTCAGCTGAAAGCTCAACAATTAAACCATGTTTTTTAGCATAGTCTACACATTTTACCGTTAGATCTAAAACTTTATCCTCATCCATTTTAAGCTTATGTTCCAGATGGATTTTTGATGTTGGAACAACTATATGGACGCTTGAAACCTCCGCCCTTATCACGGAGTCAATATCAGCTAGGTTTGCTCTAGCCATACTACATATTTCTGCTTTTAAACCTTCTTTAGCCATAAGCCTTAAAGCCTGAAAATCACCCTCAGAAACGCTGGCAAATCCTCCCTCTATAATGTTAACCCCAACCTCATCCAACATTTTAGCTATTCTAAGCTTTTTTTCTGGGGTTAAAGAAACTCCTGGAGTTTGTTCTCCATCTCTAAGGGTTGTGTCAAACAGTTTAACTAGTTTTGTAGGCTTATTTTTGCCGTTAAATAAAACGATACCCCACTATTGCTCCCTCAAACAGTGTTAAACACAGAACTACTATATGGAAGCATCAAATATAAAAGTTTAAACGTTTAGCTATTTTTATAGTTCTAAGTTTAAATACAGTCCTCTTCCTATATGATTGTCTAAACTGTTGGGTGTTAAAACTGGTAAAGTTTCCAATACCCCAAAACGAGAGAAAAGAGTTTGCGTTAAAATATAGTGAAACTCTTATAGCTCTACTAAAAAAGTATCTACGTCATAGGTTACCCCAAGAGTGGAGTTATGAAATAGCCTATAAGCCGTCTCAAAACCAAAACTCTGGTGAGGAAAAGCTTACAATAAAAATTGCAACAACAACTTCTGAGGGTGAATATTCAAACGTTCTTGAGCTTCCTTTTATGGTTTATATACCAAACAAAGTTTATGTAAACATTCCAAGCTTTTCCGAGCTTGAAGACATCCTATTAAAGTTTATCCAAACCTCGGTTTTAGAATCTGTTAGACCGATAAAACCTAAAGAGGTTTTAAGCAAACCGTAGATTAGTGTAGCAAATCCTAGCCAAAATTAAAAATTCCAATATATCTTTCAACCTTTTTTGAAACCCATTCACGTTTTATAGCTTCAGGATACCATTTACTGTATGCTCCACTATAGGGAAGCCTATGTCCAAGCATAAAATCCCTTAGGTCTTCACTTAGTCCAGCCTCTTGCATACGCATATTCCAATATCGCCTAAAAGAGTGAGGATAAACCTCATAACGTTTCTCAGAAGCCTTACGTTGAATGCCAGCCTCACTAGCCACCCTATAAACTATCTCACGAATTGCTGCGGTAGTTAAAGGTCCTCCCTTCTCCTTTCTAGAAGCTCTTACTGGCTTAGAGTTTCCACTTCTAACAGAGGCGTAACTACGGAAAAGCCAGCTTTCATCATCAAGCGGTTCACCCCAACGTTTTCTTTCCTCCAACATCTCCCTTAACAATATTATAGCATCTCTACCAAGAGCAAAACGGTAGGCATCTCCAAGCTTGTTAACGTTTACACCCTTAACATTCCTTAAGATGGGAGGAACATCCACAATCAAAGGATAGTCTCCACGTTCAAGACCATACCTTACATGTCTAAGCCTTAAAGCTGTAACCACACCACACCTTTGACCTGACTGAGCAAGAAAAGCTATTAGGGCTTTATCCCTCAAACTCTTACACACCCCAACCATTCTAGCCACATCTTCTTGGCTTAAAACATAGGAGGAGCCATATTCAACCCTACCCTTAAACCCACGTGGTGTTCTCCCAAGGTTTACCTCATTCCAACGGCAAAAAGACCTTAAGGTCTGGTAGGCAAGAACAGCAGTATTAGAGCTGAAACCTTCCTCAAGAAGATAATTATAGAAAGTTTTTAGAAGATCATGCATTTTTGAGGGGCCCTTTTTTGCTTCAACGATTAGGTTGTCAGGGTTTTTTTCAGACCATTCGGTAAACCTTGAAAGCCATACTAGATAGTTTCGTTTTGTGTTAGGTCTATCTGGAAAATTACTTAACCATCTTCTAACCGAAGCATACTTTGTAAGATTTTCCATCAGCCTCATTTTTCCCTAATGCTCCATAAAACTCTTTAACTTTTCCTCTACCTCTACACGTCTAAACTGTAAATATGGCTTTATTTTTTCAAGAAAAAGTAAGACTTCCTCAGCCCTTTGAATACGCCAAAAATATATTGGTTTTTTCAACCTTATTTTTCTAAACTTTTTTTGTTGGTATATTTTTCCCAAACCTGTTTTTTCCACTATTTTCTCAAGAATTTCTCTGTTAGTGTTAGAGATTACAACCTGAATTTTTTTAACATCTTTTTTGACTGTGTATGGTCCGTATCTTTTTCCACTCTTAAGACAGTAAACGTTTTCTCCTTTCCGATGGGAAAAAGTAACGTTTAAACAGCCTCCTCCCTCCCAAAAACCAGCTAACCAGATATAGAATTCGTGGTTATTCATGTCTTTTATTTTGTTTTTAAGGGTTATAAATCTTTAGATAAGAATTTTATCACAATCTAATGTTAAGTATAGTTGTATCAAGAAAAATTTTACCTAGGTAACCGTATGTGCATTAAGTAATACAAAATCAACCAATACAACTAAAAACCGAGAAATATCTCCTCATTTACCTAGATTTTTTGCTTTTTAACCCCCCTTTTTTCGGCTCTTATGTTTAAAAAAGCTTTCTTTAGGTCGATTTATGGGTGCCCAAAAAATTGGAGAGTTAGAAAACTCTCCAAAAAATTGGAGGCTAGGTTTTAACACACTCCCTATACATTTTTTCAACTTTTTCTATGTCATCTATTTCTTCAACGTTTTTGTCGTTTCTTATTCTTGTTATTCTTGCAAACCTTAAAGCATAACCACAAGAGTATAATGGGCTTTTTTGGATGTCTGAAAAAGCAACCTCAACAACAATTTCAGGTTTTACTATTACTGTTCTACCATGTTGCTCTAAAACAATCTTTTTAAGTTTATCCGTAATCATCCTAATTTCGTTATCTGTTAAACCCTTAAAGGTTTTACCTACAACCTTAAACCTACCCTGATTAAACCTTTCAATATAATCTGGGAAGGAAACAGCTCCAGACTTTTCTTCTCCTACTCCCTCCTTTTCTATCCTAGAATTTTTTACACCTAGATAGTAGTCGCTAAGCCATTGGTGTCTACGACCATGACCATACTCAGCAGCCAAAATAACAAGGTCAAGAGTTTCCATAACCTTCTTAATCTTTAACCATTTCTTTCCTCTAACACCTGGCGTATAGGTTGAGTTAAGCTGTTTAGCTATTAAACCTTCATGCCCTATTTCTACTGCTTTTCTAAAAAAGCTTTCAGCCTCTCCAGCATCCGAGGTTATGATTTGGGGTGTTAACATGGCAGATGGAACAATTTCATCCAGAATTTTTCTTCTTTCAAGAAAGGGTTTGTTGACTAGGGGTTTCCCATCTAAATAAAGAACATCAAAAACGTAGAGGGTTACAGGAACATTTTTTAAGGTTTCCTCCAGGTCTTTTATCCTCCCATAACGTCTCATAACATATTGAAATGGGAGGGGTTCTCCCTTCTCTGTAACAGGGATAATTTCCCCTTCCATTATTAGGCTGGAAGCCTTAACTTCTCTCCCAATTTTTTCCACGATTTCAGGGAAATTTTCTGTAACATCCTTTAAACGTCTACTAAAAATCCTCACTTCAGAGCTTTTCTTATGTATTTGAACCCTTATACCGTCTAACTTAAACTCAAAACTTGTTTTTCCACCATGAGTACTTATGGCTTCATCTACGCTTTTAGCCATATCTGCAAGCATAGGTTTTAACGGTTGGAAGGGTTTTAGGGAAATCTTCTCTAAACCTTCAACACCCTCAGACTTTAAAACTTCACAAACATAGCCAAGTCTACCTGTTACCATATGGGCAAACCTAACCTTTTCTACAGGTATGTTAAAGGCTTTAGAGATAGCCTCCTCCATCAAACCCTCACTAACACCATGCCTCATCTCCCCAACAAGATTTTTAACAAAATATTTTGCCTCAACAGGAGAAAGTCTAACCATAAAACTTTCAATAAGTCTTGCTTTTTTTATCCTAGAATTTTTTCCAGAAACTTCCCCTACCATCCTAAGAATATCATAAAACTCTTTGATTGTTACAGACTCCTCAACAAAAAGTCTCTGGGTTTTATGTGAGCCTCTAAAAACTGATTCTACAACCTCCCCAAGATCACCAACCCTACTATACTCCCTTAAAAACTGTTTATCACTAATACCTGACACATGCCTAATAGCATCATAAACCAAAGAATATCCAACGTTAAGAGGAGGGATTTCTGGAGGAATTTTTCCAACAATAAAGTATACGGCAAAACTCGCCTCCACCGCTGAAGAAGTCTTTCTTAAAAAGTCTGCCACCATACTTGTTTTAATGTTTTTACCACTAACCTGTTTTATCTTCTCACAAAGGTTACAAAGCTCAAGAAGACTTACAGCCATAACTAAAATTTTAGGTAGGGTTTACAGGATAAAAAAAAGTCTTGGTTAAAGTTTACCTTAAAAGAACCTTTGAGTTCACCCTTAAATGGTTATTCCTCAAAGAAGACTTCATAATCTCTCTTTGCACAAAATTTTCTTCCTGAACCTCCCTTTTTGCCTCCTCATCACTCCAAGGAACATAAACCAAAGCTACAACAGCACTACCATACTTACCTTTAGGCACCTCAAGACATTCAAGCCTAGTCTCAACCGATAAAAGCTGCATTTGTCTAACCTTAGCCATCTCCTGCAGCTTCCACTTTAACTCTCTTTCTATTGCATCCTTATCTTTGTAGCCGTGAGCCTCAGCCACAATACCATACTTTTTTCCGTCTTGGGTAATACCCCAAGCCCATCCAATACCAGCACCAATGGTTTCTCCAGGGTTTCCATCCATTCTTGCCATTACACAAAACGTTATTGTTCCAGGGGTTATCTCATCGTTGTTTTCCACAAATTCAGCGTCTGGTGGTAGGATGGAGGAAACGCATACAAGGTTACATTGAGCTATTTTAGCCTTTATTAGGGCTGCATCAAAGGCGTTTAGTGGTGAGGTTGAGCTTGTTGCTGAGGCTCCTGTTACAAATACTTTTTTAGGTAGGAATATTCCATGGATCGGGTTGGGCAACCTTATCTTTTTACCTCCATTATATTCGGTTGTAAATGAATTTATACTAACTTATTAAAAGTTTTCCTACCAAAAAAGGTTTTAAACAAGTTTAAATTAAAATTTAAC
>Ga0180301_10001104_pt1 | contig 21067 bp, 19 predicted proteins | sample GuaBasSediGuay16_FD_121797 | JGI IMG/M metagenome (GOLD analysis project Ga0180301, IMG submission 121797) | Subseafloor sediment microbial communities from Guaymas Basin, Gulf of California, Mexico - Guay16, Core 4569-2, 12-15 cm | ecosystem: Environmental > Aquatic > Marine > Hydrothermal...
ACAGTTATCGTATAATCACATTTAGAACATTTGAGAACTTTAACATAGCTATACTTGGGTATTTTGATCCTAATCAATTTTGCTAAATTGAAGCCCATGTAAAAAGAGAAGAGTAAAGATAGCATGGTATACATGAGGAAATCTTCATTCTGGGTATACATGTAAACTAGTACAAGGTAAATTGTAACTATCAAAGCGGCGGCTAGAAGCAGAGCATATATTGGAATCCATTGTTTTTTAACTTCATATACCCTCTCTAGGCTCATGTACAAACGCGCTCCTTTGCTTATTGACCACTCCTATCATTTCTTATCCTCTTTATATTTGTTCCTATTTTCTAAACACGACTATTATATTACTTCTTTGGAAATGCTTTGACATTATTAGTTCATTGAGACGAGTTTACTTGCATATTAATTCGGTTCTCAAACTGAGAAGTTTATAGAAGCCTTGAGCCTCAGTATTTTCTAATTTCAAGGATATACTCCTATAGTATTGCCTACTCCTACTAAAATTATAACTTCTCCAGGCTTGCTCCGCTCTTCTATAACTCTCTCGATATTTGCCAGTGCTTTATCAGTGGCGTCAAAAAGCGTTTTATTAATTACGGATAAAGCCTCTTCCTCTGACATTTTTATCAAAACCGCGTAGAGAGGTATCTTAGCTTTTGTCGCTATCTTCTCTATATTAAATTTTTCAACTCCAAGCCCTCCTATAGCTACTCCAAAACCATCGCAGATGCTTCCGCTTTTCTCGCTCTCTAGTTTGCTACTGGCATCGACGGTTATGATAATACCTGTATTTTTATACACGGAAAGAGCATACTCTACCGCATCATCTAAACTTCCTGTAACTCCTGCAGGTCCCTTAGCCTTTATAACGACTATTTTTCTCTCTTTATAAGGTACTTCGACCATTATAGTATCTTTGGCAACTTCTTTTATCTCTGTTCCGTTTCCGTATTTTCTAATAAATTTTGCTGCTACGATGGGTCCTACGCTGTCGCCAACTGGATATCCGTTTGCGAATGCTTCAAGAGAACTTTCAAATGCCTTCATGCTCTGCGTTATAAAAGGAAGTAGAGCGTTGAGTTGCATTAAAATCCACATACTCTTAAACTTTCTCCCTATCCTGTATATGTGATCTACCTCTTTGTAAATTTCATTAATAGCCTGTGTAGCACCTATCAAATCTTTCATATTCTCGATCTCAACTTTACTAGCAAAAGGTATGAGCATTCTAACTTCATTTTCTACCGTCCGATTAGTTGTCCTTACTAAATGCTTGAGTTTTTCAACTATACCCTGAGGATCAAGATCTGTAGGAGATATAAAGCGGGTTTCAACGAGACTAAGTACCCTTTCTTCTATCTTCTTGACATCGATTTTCTTCTCGTTTTTCACCGCAATTTCCTTAAAAGAGTTTATCGTACATCTTAACGCCTTATCCCGTATAGACCTAAAAGCTGCAATGTACGTTTCTATCTCGCTTATCATTCTCCAGATTTCAAATTCTCTGTTGAGATAAGCAAATAGGGTTAGAAGTATTATCCATGTCAATACTTCCATAGCACCTTGTCCATCCACTATGCTATCACCTAGTCTTTGCTACTCTCTAATAGTACAACTTGTAAATATTTATTACTACTTTTCATAGCTTTCAAATGGTATTTTTCATAGTTGAGGATCAATGTTACGCTGAAAGACACTTGTTTAAAGGAGTCGATTCTATTTTTCAAAAATCTTCGACAATAAATCTTCCTTTATCAACCGTAAATCTCCTGTATATTCACTTGCATAGTATTCTAACGTTTCAATAGTAACTCTAACTTTTTCAACTTGTTTTTCTAGTTCTTTAATTTTTTCTTCAAGAGCTTCTAATCTGCCTTTAACATCTTCTTCTTTCGTCTCTCCTAGCGTTAGTTCTATTTTGTATTTTTCAAATTCCTTCTCTAATAGAATCTTCTTTCTATAAACCTCTCTTAAATGACTTCGTAATTCTTCCAAATAAATCTTGCCTTTATTAGCTAGCTCTCTTATTCTAGAATCTAAATCTTTTCTCACAATTTTGAAAGTTTTTATATCTATCTCGCCTTCTATCAGTTTATCGTCTAGTCTCAATATTTTGTCTTTTAATTTCCGTATTTCATTCGATATTCTTACCGCTTTGCTTAAGTAATCTATCTCTTCTCTTTCAGCTTCTCTAGTCTCTTTCCGTACTAGTTTAGAAGTTCTAATCTTTAATCTTCCATTTTCAAGAAGAATCGATTGAGGATTAATGCCTAAAAGTTTCCCGTTTTTTCTTATATAGACTTTTTTAGCTTTCTCCTTTTTCTTATCTGCTACTATCTTCTCTATAACTCCTAAAGGCTTTCCATCAAGATATACACCCTTACCAATAAATTTCTTGAGTTTAACCACACCTTTAAAATCTGCCAGCGTGAGTTTTTTTCTATTTTCTCTCTTGAAAAATCCAAGTATTCTAGCCAATAACTTTCTCATGTCACTTTCTACGTTTATAATAAGTAAATTGCTTTAGGCGATTAGATGATCGAAATAGGTATGCAATAGACTTGAAATACTCAAATATTACGATGTTCCCTTATCTCTAGAAGCTTTTTCTCTAACATCATAAGATTATTCAACCTATTGCTGAAGACTTCATATAGGTACTCTCTAAGATCATAGGCATTCTCTATTTTGCCTATTTTTTTCTTAACTAGAAAGAGCAGAAATTGATCGCCGATTTCCTCTTCTATCCATCTCTGAAGATCGTATTTTTCTATGTGATATTTTAAAGAGTCAGGACTTATAATCCTAAGTATCTCGACTAACTCCTTCAGCGAACCAATTTCGATGCCCGTATACTCCCCCTTTCTTTTAAAAAAACGGAACTTCCGAACATTTCTGCCTCCGTGAATTATTCTCCGAATTTTGAAGTAAAGCTTCCTTCTAATCATGGACAATCCTTTATCAGTTATAATATACATTCTCCGATGTCTAGCGATGTATCCTCTTCTAGTTAATCGTCTTAAAATACGAGATACCTCTTTAATGTCTACTTCGAGAAACTCTGAAAGATCTTTACTCGTAATAGAGGATGCGGCAAGTCCTAAACTGAATAGGACTTTTCTAATGTCTAATTTGGAGGACACAGATATGAGACTCATTATTGAATAATATGTTTATTCATGCTGTTACGGCTTTAGCTAGCGCTCTTGGATGGTCTATAGGCATGCCTCTCGCTACGCCCAGCTTATAGGCTAGAAGCTGGAGAGGTAAAACTGAAGCTATCGGTGACAGAAATTTTGTAGTCTCTGGTATTTCAACATGATATCCAACAACGTTAACGTCTGGAGGAGATATGCTTATAACCTTACCTCCGTATTCAATCACGCTACTAGCTACTTTCCAGGAAGATATCTTGGCTTCTTTTTCATAAGGCGCTATCATAATTACCGGGTATCCGTTGCTAACTAATGTTATAGGACCGTGTCTAAGCTCTCCCGTCTCTACGCCTTCAGCCTGTAAGCCAGCAGTTTCTTTAATCTTTAAAGCCCCTTCTAAGGCTACTGGAAAGTTTATTCCTCTAGAACTAACGTAACATCTATCCCATCCCTTAAATATCTCGACATTTCCTTTTATCATTTTTTCAATTCTACCTAGTTCTTTTTTCAAAGTGAAGGATAAGGCTTTAACCTGCTCCACGAAATTCCTTTCATCCGATTTGTCTATAATACCTCTGAGGACTCCTATTCTATGTGCAAGCATTCCGAGAACGATTAAGGTAGACACGAAAGTCTTCGTAGCGGGAACGGCCATTTCAACTCCAGCTCCTATAGGCAGGTAAACATTAGAGTCTAAAGTGAGTCTAGAACCCATGATATTCGTCACTCCTATAACGACTCCCCCCCTCATTTTAGCTTCTCTAATTGCTCGCAGGACATCTCCTGTTTCTCCAGACTGAGAAATCGCTAGTATTGCAGTTCCTATAGATACGTTCTCTAGCCCGTAAAAGGGGAATTCGGCAGCACTTATAACGTGAGCATTCAATTTCGCTAAGTCTCGGAAGTAGTAGCCTGCTATCATACCGGCATGAAGGCTTGTGCCGTTCGCGATAACGTAGATATCTCTGGCCGAGTGTAAGATCATAGCTACTAGATTCAAATACTTCTCCTGCACCACCGCAACTGCTCTAAGCATTGCTTCTGGTACTTCATAAATTTCTTTGATCATGTAGTGCGGAAAACCTGCTTTATCTATCACTTCCGCTGGATATTTGACTCTCTTAATAGTTAACTCTTTTACGATATTCCCCTTTTTCACATCAATAACCATGTATTCTTGAGGAGTTAGAACAAATGCTTGTCCTTGATTTATTATTACTGCTTCTTTGGAAAATCCATAAAGAGAAGGTATGTCAGAGGATAGAAAGAGACATTTTTCTCCCTTCCCAATGAATAAAGGCTCGCCCATGGATGCTCCATATATTTTGTTTTCTTTAACCCATAGAGTGGCAATAGCATATATTCCCTTTAACTTTCTCAAAGTATTTAGAAAAGCTTGAAGAAAATCATTTCCTTTATCCAGTTCTTCCTCGATTAAATGTGGGATCACTTCAAAATCTGATCTAGAGGAGAAGCTATGCCCTTTTTGAATAAGAAGATCTTTAAGTTCCTCATAGTTGGCTATAATGCCGTCTCCTACTACAGCAATTTTTCCTTTACAGTCTAGAAGAGGATGCGTATTCTCTAGTGAAGGCCTACCATGAGTAGCAAATCTTGTATGCCCTAATATTATTTTGCTGGAAATATTGAAGAAACGCAATTCCTCTAATGCTTTATCTGAACGTATAGGATATTTCTTAACTACTAATTCCGAGTCTACAATACCTACTATCCCAACACCATCATGACCGCGATATAGTAATCTCTTTAAACCGGTAGAAATTACATCTAGTGATGGAGAAAACTTACAAGCTAAACCGAAAATACCTCCCATTTTAGCACCAAATGGTAAAGTACAACGTGATACATAAAAATACTTCGATTTTCATTTGTTGATCGATGTAGTAGTTAACTACTTAGAGCTCGTTTTCTTAACAATCACTTTATAAAGACCTTTGTATCTTGAATTGCCTACATATGCAGTATTGTGATATTTAATAAAATGTAGTAAAAGTGGACCAAGCTTTTTGCTAGAATTTTTAGTATAATAATTGATTAATTCTTGCGTTAGTTTTCTAAAATAATGCAGATTTTTACCTATAGTTTCAAAGAAAGCATCTAGCTTACTCCGTTTCTCTACGAGTTTAACAGTTTCTCTCCTGCTATTATATACAAGTAATATTATCACTGTTAAGCTAGAAGCTAAAACTATGCTGGGATTGTATAGAGAAAGAACTATGAGAGCTAATATAGATATAGGCATTAAAATTTCATAAAACCAGGAGTATTTCTCTTTATATAGTAAAATATTTAAAATTTCTTCCAAATATGATTTTATAGGAGTATAATTTTTCTCGATATTACTGTTCTTCATCGCTAGTATATTTAAATTTTTGATAATTGATACTACTTCATGTCTTTTAAACATTAAGATCAACATTTTAGAATCTTTGGCAGCTATGGAATCGGTAAACATGATCATTTTACCTTTTAGAAAAAGATTATCAAGCTCTTTATCGCTATAACGCTTTATAATTCTTTTCATACTACAGCTTTACTCCTAATTCGGATAGTCTTCTTTCAATTTCTTTAACTTTATCTTCATTAGGTAGTGTAAATGGCAATTTTGGATAACCTGCATCGATACCTCTAAGTTTTAATATCACATGTACTCCGGCTATAGATGATCCAGCACTATGAGCTATCTCTCTTATAGCTAATACTTTATATTGAAGCTCGCGTGCTCTGTTCCAGTCTCCTTTTTCACAAGCATCGAAAAGTTCTTTGACAATTTCTGGGAGATAATTAGCTAAGCCCGGTATGAATGCTCTTGCACCCATCACGTAAGAGGGCAACATAAGAGCTTCTGTACCGACAACTATATCGAAATTCTCGCTACACGCTCTCTTATAATTCATAAAATTGAGTATGTCAAAGCTACTATCTTTAACTCCTTTAACTCCTATTTCTTCAAGTTCACGTAAAAGCGATGGTTGAATTGCATAGCCAACTGTTTTAGGATTATTATATACGTAAACAGGTATGTTAACTGCATTTAAGAGCTGTCTAAAATGTTCCTTTACGGCATTATCCTTGTGTTTATAGTAGTAAGGCGGTACGCTCGCTACGGCATCTGCACCCAAGTCTTCGGCGTGTTTTGCCAATATTATAGATGTATAAGTATCGGTTGAGCCTACATGAACAACTATTTTTAAATCTTTAGCCAAATTATTTACCACGACTTCTACCATCTTTTTCCTTTGCTCAATAGTCATCAAAGGACCTGAACCATAACTTCCACAGAGAAATAAGCCGTGTATATAATCGCTGATAAATTCTAATATACGCTGTACAGCTTCCTCATAAATTTCCCCATCTTTAGTGAAAGGAGTTATCAAAGGCGGAATTAAGCCATAAAGTTTTTTAATCATACAATCACCACCGAACTCTTATATACAACTATTTATTTAAGACTTCACCCAAATCTATCAGTATTGCTCTGCATGGTGCTCCTTCGAGATTTTTAACTTTTAAAGGAAGACAGAGAAAGAAATACCTACCGCATTTCACATGATTTAATTTCAATCCTTCAATAATTAAAATTCTTGCATTTAACAAGATCCTATGAACCGGATATTTTTTATCGCCAAACTTATCCACGCTAGGGCTTTCAACTCCTACAAGCTTAACTTTTTTCTTTACAAGATATTCAGCAGCATCTTTTTCGAAATACGGGTAATCTCGAGGATCTTCCCATTCTTTCATTTTAAATAAGACTATCTTTTCACTAATCTTAAGAGTCTTTAATGTTTCACAATTAATTACTTTTTCTTTCACAGATACTACTTGGGCAATTCCCATAAAATGTGTCAATGGAATTTCATCAATAGAAGCTCCATTAGGGATAAAGTGAATAGGAGCATCTACATGAGTCGCTGCATGAATCGGCATTGACAAATAGGAGACTTCATGATCATGTCCTTTATCATAATGTCGTAGCCATTCAATCTTAACAGGAGGCAGTGTAGGATAGTAGCGCCTATTCTCTTCGATATACTCGCTTATATCTATAAATTTCAAGCTTTCACCTCAAACACTTCAGGATTTGCTACACGTTTAGGCTTTTTCCCTTCAAGAAAGCTTACAATATCTTCGGTAAGCGCGGTATCCATTCTCTTTAAAGCCTCAAAAGTATAGGCAGCTATATGAGGAGTTATGACCACGTTTTCGAGTTTAAGTAAGGGATTGTCTGGTTTTGGAGGTTCATGTATCATAACGTCAAGTGCGGCGAATTTGATTCTACCTTCTTTAATTTTCTCCGCTAAAGCCATTTCATCTACTACGGCTCCTCTTGAAGTATTCACTATTACAACGCCATTTTTAACAAGAGAAAGCTTTTCTCTACTAAGTAATCCTCTAGTTTCTTCAGTTAAAGGAATATGTAATGTTATTATATCGGAAGTCTTTAGCAAAGTTTCTAAATCTACTTTTTTAATTCCTAACTCTTGGAAAACTTCATCTGGGACGTATGGATCATATGCGATAACATGCATATCAAAACCTTTGCTAGCTATTTTAGCTACCATCTTACCTATAGCGCCTAAACCTATAATCCCAAGAGTTTTTCTATACAATTCGATTCCTATCAAACTTGAACGCTCAGTCCATTTATTCTGCTTTACTAGCCTATCGCCTTTAGGAATCCATCTAATAGCCGAAAGAATTAACGCTATGGTGTGCTCAGCTACCGATCTTTCCTCCATCGTATGTCTGCAATAGATAACCGGTATTCCGCGCCGAGTTGCCGTGTCTAAATCTATGTTATCGACGCCTATACCATGTTTAGCGATCAACTTAAGCGCTGGCGTACGCTCTATAACTCCTTTAGAAATTCTGCCCAATCCACCAATTATAACAACATCGGCATTTTCCAGTCTTGCAGCTATTTCTTCGTCGCTCATATCATTGCTCAATCTTACCCTTTTAATTTCAGTAAAGTACTTAGATAATGTCTCCATAACCTCTGGAGCATATTTGCCAAAAGTGCCCGAGGCTATAGTCAGCTTAAACATCTTTATCAAGACACATTTAATATCAGGCTAAATATTAATTGATCCTAATGTATTAGGTATCACGTTAAAACATGACTCACTAGAGATACTTCAAGGTGTATAAACATGCTCTCAGTGAAAGTAAAGTTGCTTAACAAAGTAGGATTGCACGCTAGACCTGCCGCTCTATTTGTACAGACGGCTAAGAAATTTAAGTCTGATATTACAGTTGTAAATACTAAAAATGGACAATCAGCTAATGCAAAAAGTATATTGGAAATTCTAGCATTAGGAGCCGATTATGGAGATGAAATAATAATCCAAGCAAACGGCCCTGATGAAAACGATGCAGTTCAGGAACTTCTCAATTTGCTAAACAGATTTAAGGAAGAAGAGGGATAAATATATTAAATCATAGTATTTTATATATAGGTGGATCTTGTGTCTGTACTGTTTAATGCCAGATCAGGGCACCCTATTATCTTGAGAATATCTATGAAGCCCTATAGAAGCGTTCTCTCCGAGGCTACAACACGGTCTGGAGTCCTCGCTTTAATTTTCGGAGTATATAAAAAGAATGGTTTCGCTTATACTCTATTAAAATGCGGTTATAGGAAGCATTCACAATATAGAAAATTCATAGACGTTTTAGAAAACATGCCTCAGGTAAAAGACATAAAAATACTAGAGAAAAAGGCAAGATGTTGCTCATTAATATTGATCAAAGATTTTTGCGATTTTTATGATAAAATAATGTCTAAGAAAATACTAGTTTTAACGCCCTATATAATGTCGGAGGGTCTTCGCAGGTTTATAGCTGTAGTTCCTGAAAGAAGCGAGCTGGATACATTTAATAAAATGTTAGAAGAACATGGACGGGTAATAGATAAGGAGAGGCTCTCCTTTGAACAGGCAATTTCTTACCTGGAAAAAAACGTAGTCTTAGCAGATTTAAATTCCATGTTAACTCCTAAACAGTTAGAGATTTTAGATTTAGCATATAGATGCGGATACTATGATTGGCCTCGCAAAATAAAATTAGATGAAATATCTAAACTTATGAATATTTCAAAAACTACAGTATGTGAGCATTTAAGGAGAGCGGAATTAAAAATTCTAAATTTCATACTTAAAGGCAAAGTTTAAAAAAGAATGATTTTAGGCCCTTCCAAGAGCCTCAGCTAGATACTTTATGAAATATCCATATACAGGTCCTATGACTGCGTAGTCGGTGTAGTCCTGTGTACCTATACCAATGAATATTCCTGATACTGGATAGGCTATTCCCCAGAAGAACGGAGCTATAAAGCCCCAGATAAACGGCACGATGATAGTTGCTCTCAATCCACCCCAAGCATTGGCAAAAACTCCTAGTATAGCGCCGGTCCAGAAGTTCATCCATATAGCGGGTAATACGATAACTGGGAAGTGGAAGACAACCATTACAATCGTAGCCAATATACCTCCGAGTAAGTTAGCTATAAAACCTATAAATACTGCTGTAGGTGCGAAGGGGAACATTGTCGGGTAGTCGAGTCCAGGTACGGCACCTGGTATTAATCTTTCGGAAATACCTTTAAAAGCAGGAACCAGCTCTGCTAATAGCATTCTTACACCGTATAGTAGGGCGGCTAGTGCAGCGCCAAAATGTATTCCTTGAAGCAATAGCCAAACTAGCCAATTTGCTCCTTCAGAGAATTTTGCTATAGCTTCTGGACCAGCGGCTAAGCCTATTGCCAGATATATGAATGTAGTGAACACAGCTACTGATAACATTGGGTCTCTAAGCCATGCAAGCGATTCAGGGAATGGTAATTCCTCAGTACTAACTTCTCTCTTACCTATTATCTTGCTTAACCATGAAGTTGTAGCTATGCCCAATGCCTCTCCTATACCTAGAGACCATTCATCCGTTAATCTATCGTTGTCTTTCATAAATTGATAGCATATCCATGTATGGAGCCAATAATATATTCCACATGCAATGCCAGCCAGCAATACTATTTCGGTTCGGTTAAAATTGTAAGCAGCGGGAACTCCGACAAAGTAAGATGCCCATATCATCATAATGTGTCCAGTTACATATACGGCTTTAAGTGGTGTAACATAGGCTAATACTAAGTTTATCAGGAAACCTAGTAAGGTTGCCAGAGCTACTTCTGTTGGATAATCGGTCATGGCTTTTCCAAAGATTAGCCAGTTTTGTGGAATAACTCCTGTAACTCCTAGCATAGCTTTAGTCCATTCGCCTATAGGAGCTACCACATTCATTAATTCATTGGCGCCTAATACTAGGATGTAGAAACCGGCAATAGTTTTTACGGTTCCAGATATTATTTGATCGTAAGATCTCTTTAGTAATATTAAGCCTATTAGGGTAAGAAGGCCGTAAAATATTCCCGGATTTCCTATAATATCTTTCGCTATAAAGAGAATTATCTCTGTAATGTCCATCTTATCACCTTTCTAGGTGAAAGTTCGTTGCTAAATTTATATAAGGTTTCTCCCTAACATATTAATATTCGAATGTGAAAAGAGGAAGTACATTTAAAGAACTTTAATTCTTTAAGTGATATTTTCATACTTTACTCGTAAGGGTTAAAATATTAAAATTATATTGTGCATGTTAATCTCGGGGATTAAATGACTGCAACATTTATTTACGATGTAGCGTTGGAAATGTTTCCTCCCGACGTAGGGCTTTCCCATGCCGTATTAGCTGAGAAATATGGTTTTGAAGCGATTTCAGCTTCAGATCATTTTCATCCCTGGATGCATACGAATGCTCATAGTGCTTTTGCTTGGACATGGCTCGGAATTGCCGCTGAAAGAACTAGAAAAAGTAAAGTAGGTACACTTGTTACTGCACCTATACTTAGATATCACCCAGCTATCGTAGCACAAGCGTTTGCCACTTTAGGCTACTTATATCCGGGAAGGATTTTCCTAGGAGTAGGAGCAGGCGAAGCTATAAATGAAGTTCCTCTAGGCTACAAATGGCCTTCTCCCAGAGAAAGAATCGAACGATTAGAAGAAGCTCTAAAAATTATTAGATTTCTATGGGAGAGAGAATTTGTAAACTTTAAAGGTAAATATTTTACCCTAAAAAATGCAAATCTCTATACTAAACCGAGAAAACATAAGATACCAATTTATGTCGCCGCTAGTGGTTTAAAAGCGGCTAGTTTAGCGGGTAAATATGGTGACGGAGTAGTAATATCATCTACAACTGCTAAAAAACGCGGAAGCAGTCTCTTAAACGCGTTTTATAAAGCAGCAATAGATGCGGGGAAGAATCCCGAAGAAATGGCTAAAATAGTGCTTATAGTTACTTCATTTGACGAAGATTTTCAAAAAGCTCTTCAAGGAATAAGATATTGGGCTTCTACCATGTTAAGATTCGTATTTAAATATGATATTGGAGATCCGCGAGAAATAGAAGAGTATGCTTCTCTCATTGGAGATGAACAAATAGCGTCTAGACGTTACATAGTCACGTCACCCGATGAATATTATAATATTATAGAAAAATTTGTGAATATGGGATTTAATAACGTAGCTATTCTTAACTCAAGTCCTGAGCCAGAGAAACTCATTAAAATATTCGGAGAAAAGATTATTCCATACTTTAAGGAAGTCGAATAAATATGATGATAGAGTATTTAATCTGAAAATATTAATCGAGATATCCCATTTCCCTAAGAACTGGTATAAGTTTTCCTTCGAGTTCCTTCATGCTTACCAAATTTTTTAGAAGGATTATTTTTGCATCTGTAGTTCTCTTTATGGTTGCTGCAAATATTTCTTGAGTAATTATGATATCGACTTTTTGTCCTTTACAAGTTACAGGATCAGCTGTTATGACATCTCCCTTAATACCATATTTCTTTAACAAATCGAGTATATTGGCCCTTAACATTACGCTAGAACCTACTCCGGCACCACATACGGTCATTATTTTAACTGGTCTTTTTTTAGCGTCCATTTTTTCACTCATATTTCTGTGGGTAAAGGAGAATAAAAGTTTTATTACTTGTATATTCGGGATGCTATTTAAAAGTGGTCTATTAATGTTTAAGTTAAAAGCAATTTTCTCAGTACTTTAATCAATTAGGAGAATATTATTAGTCAATTAAGACAATACTATTTTTCATATTGATATTTATGAAAATCATTCAGTGATGATAAGATCAAATTTTCTACTGGGAGGATATCTCATTGTTTCCTACAGTATCTTCATTAACAAGGTATAGCTGAAGAAGCTTAATATGTTCTATATTCATTGAATATAACAGTCTTAAACTTAGGATATGATGGTGATTTGAGTGGATTCCTTCGTGAAGTATAAAAAGCTAGTGTTTGAGCTAATGGACAAGATAATTTTGACTGAAAAGGAAAACCTCGAAAAAGCTGCTGATTTAATAGCAAAATCCCTGGTAAACGACCATTTTCTCTATATTTTCGGAACAGGGCATTCAATGATGATGGCTTTAGAAATCTTCTATAGAGCTGGTGGTCTAGTCCAAGTGTATCCGCTCTTTGATTTAAGCCTTTCAGCTTTTAATGGGGCATTTAAAAGTACTAAGCTAGAGAGAGTTTCCGGTTATGCCAAGGCAATTCTAGACGCTCACGACGTAAAGCCGGGTTCTACGCTAATAATTGTTTCTAACTCGGGTAAAAATACAGTCCCCGTAGAAATGGCTATAGAAGCTAAACAAAGAAGTCTTAAGGTAATTGCCTTAACCTCTGTAGAATATTCTAAAAGTGTACCCGCTGAGAATCCATTTGGCAAAAAACTATATGAAATAGCCGACGTGGTTATAGACAACCATGTTCCTGCAGGAGATGCTATATTTTCAATTGAAAATTTTCCACAGAAAATAGCGCCTGTATCCACGATATTAAACGCTTTTATTCTACAGTCGATTGAGATAAGAGTCGTAGAGAAGCTGCTAGCGATGAACGCAAAGCCTAAAGTCTGGATGAGCGCAAACGTGCCTGGAGGTATAGAATTTAATAAAGACTATCTCAAAGAATACTCAGAAAAAATAAGATACCTATAAGACTAGGTAGGGAATAATGATCGAAAAAAAGGGTATACCAACCTCTCCAGGTATAGCTATAGGAAAGGCTTTCGTCTATAAAAAAGCTAACGTTAAAGTCGAGAAACATGTATTAAATACGGAAGCAGAAATCCGTAGATTTGAGCATGCCTTAGAGGAAACTAAGAAGCAGATAAAAGAGTTAAAGAAAAAAGCTTTAAAGGAAATGGGCGAGGAGAAAGCAGCTATTTTTGATGCACATTTAATGATTCTTGAAGATCCAGCTTTCACAGATAAAGTTTTAAAATATATTAGAGAGAGAGGACTTTCCGCGGAAGAAGCTGTAGTGAAAACAGCTAGAGATATAGCAGCTATATTCGAAATCATGGAAGATGAATACATGAAGGCCAGAGCCGAGGATATCAGGGATTTGGGCAATCAGATACTTGAGAAATTAGCAGGTACTTGTAGAGAACTTAAATTAGAAGAGCCTTCGATAATTATAGCCAGAGAACTTCTACCATCAGATACTGTCAAGATAAAAAGAGAGAATATTTTAGGATTCGTGACCGAGCTTGGTGGAGTAACCTCCCACGTCTCTATAATTGCTAGAGCGATGGGCGTACCCGCCGTGGTAGGCATAAAAAATCTAACTCAAACAGTTAAAAACGGAGATGTAGTGATCATCGACGGGTACAGAGGAGTAGTGATAGTAAATCCTGAAGAAGAAATTCTAAAAACCTATCGTGAAAAAATGGAGGAAGATCTTCGTCAACGCGAGGAATTCAAAAAGATAGGCAAACTTCCCGCCGTAACTAAGGACGGTGTAAGTTTTGAAGTAGCGGCTAATATAGGCGAGCCGTCGGAGGTATATCTAGCAATGGAAAACGGGGCAGATGGCATAGGGCTCTTAAGGACGGAGTTTTTAGTGATGGGCTCCGAGAAATTCCCAAGTGAAGAAAAAATGACTAAAGAACTTAAGAAGATAATTGCCCGTCTAGAAGATAAACCAGTAATAGTTCGCACGCTAGATATAGGAGGCGATAAACCGATATCCTGCCTAAAGCTTCCTAAAGAGCTAAATCCGTTTCTGGGATTAAGAGGTATACGGTTATCTCTTAATCGGAAAGAAATATTCAAAAGTCAGTTAAAAGCTATTCTAAGGAATAATACGCGGGGAAACATTAAGATAATGTTTCCAATGGTATCGCTTGTCGAAGAAGTAACAGAAGCTAGGAAAATAGTTGAAGAAGTTATAGAAGAGCTCAAATCTGAGGGAGTAAAAGTCGGAAAAACTGAAATAGGAATAATGGTTGAAACTCCTTCCGCTGCCCTCATGGTAGACGCGCTGGCCGAACACGTAGATTTCTTCAGCATAGGTACGAACGATCTAACCCAGTATACCTTAGCCGTGGATAGGACAAATGAACATGTAGCCTATATATTCGACCACTTACACCCTTCAGTCTTAAAACTGGTAAACCATGTAGTCGAAAAAGCTCATGAAAAAGGCAAATGGGTGGGCGTATGCGGAGAAATAGCCAGCGATATAGATGCAATACCAATACTGGTCGGCTTAAGAGTAGACGAGCTAAGTGTCGCCCCTCTATTCATTCCCAGAGTTAAAAGGATAATCAGATTCATAACCTATAAAGAAGCTAGAGAACTAGCGTTCAAAGCTCTTAAAACGCAAACCGCTCAAGAAGTAAGAGAACTCTCTAGAAGATTTATGAAAAACCGGGCTAAAAATATCTGAAAGATATTATTCTTTTTCGTACACGATTTCGCCTTCTATGATTGTCATTTTAACTTCTAAGGTTTTACGATCTAATAGTACTATATCGGCTCTATATCCCGGTCTCAAAATTCCTCTATCTTTTAATCCTAGAAGTCTTGCCGGATTTTCAGTCATAAATTTTAAAGCAATTTTTAGAGGGATTCCTACGTTAAAAACTAGGTTCCTTAATGCTTTATCTAGAGTTAACGTGCTACCGGCCAAACTTCCGGTCTTCTTAACTCTGCTAACTCCATCTTTAACCACTATCTCTAATCCACCAAGCTCGTATTCTCCATCAGGCAATCCTGTAGCGGAGATAGAATCAGTTATAGCTATGACCTTGTCTAAAGGCTTGTTCTTGTAGATTAGAGTTATAGTGCCGGGGTGCAGGTGTATTAGATCTCCTATAAACTCTACGTATACATCATCTCTCACGAGACCCGCCATAGCCACACCCGGCTCTCTATGATGAAAAACCCGCATTCCGTTAAAAATATGAGTACATAGCCTAGCGCCTAAGTCAAAAGCTTTCATAGCCTCACTAAAAGTCGCATTGGTGTGGGCAACTGCTACTATAACCTCTAGTTTATCAAGCTCTTTTATCACTTTCGAAGAACCTGGCAACTCGGGAGCCAGAGCCATAACCTTCATCAAACCTCGAGATGCTTTATAAAGTTCTATAGCTTCATCTAAACTTGGATTCTTCAAATACTCAGGGTTCTGAGCTCCTGCCTTTTCTTTATTCAGGTAAGGGCCTTCAAAATATATACCGGCTATTTCCGCACCTTCACTAATATAGGATGCCGCGTTATAGATTATTTCAGTTATTTCCTTTAGCTTATCAATAGGAAGAGATACTGTGGTTGGGAGAAATGTGGTAACACCATATTTTGGTAATATTTTCAACATTTTTTCTAAATCTTTCTCGTTTTCCAAATAGTTTACATCGACTCCTTCACAACCGTGAGTGTGAAGATCTATAAATCCAGGCACTGCTATACACTCTTTACATTTGATTTTTTCAATTCCTACTTCTTCTCCTCTTATTACTCTCTTTATATATCCGTCTTCGATAATTATAGAGGCATCTTTAATCGCGACATTAGGAGTTAATAAAAGTCCCGTATTCACCACTGACATATTTACACCTGGAATCTCTGTTTGCATTTAATCTTTTAAATATGAAAAAGATCTTCATAAACATCATTAGTATTTTTTCGCTGAAATTTATAAACCTATTATATAATTCGATTCCGTATTGAAGCAGCGTGTTGACAGCATTCTGCACCAACTCTTTATATGGACGAAAATAAGAATAACCTATTTATTTAGGGTTTAGAGTCTCAACAATATGCAATATAAAGTGGAGAGGATATGGTTTATAGCCTTTGAGAGTAAAGGAATCTACAAAGTCGGTGGTCTAGGCGAAGTTGCGGGAAGCATGACAAAGGCTTTAACTAGTAAAAATCTTAAAGTAGCTCTAATAATGCCGAGTCATGGAGTTATAAAAAATGAAAAAACTAGAGAAAAAATTAGGTTATCCGAAGTAGAAGCTTTTAGCTCTGAAGTTCTCGGCAAAGAGTATAAGATAGCAATCTATAAGGGTTTGCTCGACAGCGTAGAGCTATATGTAATTTCGGGAGCTAACGAAGAAGCGGAAAAAGTCTTGGAAAATCCCGTAGTATACGCCGATGGTATAACAGAGCCTAAAGCAGCTCTTTTAGCCAGATCGATGAGTGTGTTATACGATATTGGAAATTGGAAACCTGATATAGTCCATATAAACGATTGGCACGCCGTACCTTCAGGCATGGCTTTAAAGCTTTATGGTCAAAAGATAAAGTCAAGCATTCCTCTTCTATTTCAAATACATCTGTACTGTGGAAAATGGGTTGATCGGAAATATCTCTCCGATTTTTGCGGACTAGATTTAAGAGCAAAGTTGAGAGTGCATTTAAATGGTGAATTTAAAGAGTATACGCTGGAACAGTTATATTTATTGAGCGAAGGTATTTTGGAGCGTTTAGCCGCTTATATAAGTGATGTAGTGGCGACGGTTAGCGAATCCTACTTGAAGAAAGATGAGAATAATATTTTGCGGAATATAGGTTTTCAGTTCGAAAACAAGTCTACCTATATCTACAATGGATGTGATTGGAGATTAGAAGAAATATTAGATAATGTATTGGAACGGCATAGAGAAGGAATTGAGGAATATCTGGGGGTAGAGGCGGATCATGCAGACAGAAAATTACTACGCAAATACTTCTTAGAGAAGGCTCTCGGAGAACTTCCAGAGAACGAGCCTATAATAAAAGATGAGTATCTAGCCAGGCTTATTAAGGAGCTTAAAGGTCCTATAGCGAACGATGTAGGCAAGCCTCTGCCCTTCGAGGAGGATGGCCCATTAATCATAACTACCGGAAGGACTAGTGTTCAGAAAGGATTCGACGTGTTGATGAAAGCTATTCCACATATATTGAAGATCTATCCAACCGCTAAATTCCTCTTCCTCCTACTTCCTGTAAGAGGAGGAGAATCCTTGGTGAAAGAGTTGTTCACTGAAGCCTGCAAATATCCAAGGAATGTGAGAGTGATTTTTGGAATCACGCCTTCGATCTATCATTTAGCGCATATAGCCGCAACTCTATACGCGGCTCCATCTAGATGGGAACCTTTCGGCATAATGGCGCTTGAATCCATGGCCGTAGGAACTCCTGTCGTGGCGTCGAGAGTAGGAGGTTTAAGTGAAACTATACTGGATTTAAAAGAGCATGGTATTGAAGGAACAGGCTTTCTAGTCCCTAAGGATAGTATCGAGGATCTTGCTAGAGCGATAATATCGCTTATTTCTTTAATGGAAGAGAAGGCGGATAACGTGTTATATCAGGAGTTGAAAAAACTAGCATGTACTGGTGTCTCTATTAGGATAAGGAATAACTGTATTAGAAGGGTTGAAGAGAATTTCCGATGGATTAAAGTAGCCGATATGGCTATAAATGCTTATAATAATGCATTATTAAAGGCTCAAGGTTAAAGCTTATGACGCAGCAAGCTATTGAGGAGTTTTTTAAAGCTGACTGGCTTACTATAGAGGAGATATTAATCAGCTTTTTCCTAGGCGCTTTGATAGGCTTGGAAAGAGAGAAGGCTAGACTTTCGAAGCCTCTCAGAGGAGAGGAAAAAGAATTCCCAGGCGTTAGAAGTTTCGGCTTAACCTGCATGTATGGAGCTACTATGATAAGATTGTTGACTCTAGTAGGCGAAGAAGGAATTCCAAATGTAGCTCTATATATCTCCATAATAGGATTACTTATGTTTCCCGTAATTTTAGGCTTCTACATAGCCTTCAGATTTTTCGTCCTTAGAATATCAGGGATAACGACTATCTTAGCGTTGGCATTCACCTTTTTCATAGGCATACTCGTAGGCGCCAATCTCATTCTCGAAGCAGCAGCTATAACTGTCTTCATCACGTTCATACTAGCGATAAAGCCGGAGATACAGAAATTTGTAACTGGAATTTCGTATAGAGAGCTTCTATCAGCGCTAGAAGTAGGTATAGTAGTCTTCGTTTTCAGTCCACTGCTTTTAATGGACATCTATGACCCGATATTCAGAGTATTTAATTTTAGGATACTCTATGTGTTCTTCGCTTTAACTCTAGTATTATCGCTTCTAAGCTATGTAGCGGTAAGAGTTATGGGAGCTAAAGCTCTAACCTACTTCGCTTTCTTTGGAGGCTTGGTAAACAGTGAATCCACGGTATTAAACCTAGTAAGACTTGGTTTAAAAGTTGAAGATAAAATCCGAGACTGGATAGTCGCAGGTGTTCTCTTAGCAAATACTTCTATGATTTTAAGAAATTTAATTTTAGCTGCGTCTCTTACAACAATCTCAGGAGGAGCTTATGCTGAGATTGTTATCGCCAAAATATTGATAGGGATGCTTCCTTCCATGCTTATAGGCTACGCTGCGGCTCTAGTATATAGCGGTAAAAAACTTGAAAAGGGAGAAAGTCTAACTCTCGAAAGCCCATTAAGCTTTAAAGTGGCTCTTAAAGCTGCAATAGTATATGCAGGCATATTCGTATTCACAAAGGTACTCTCTGATATGGTAGGGAGCGCGGGTATAATCTTATCGGCTACTTTAGGCGGTTTTATAAATGCAGGGGCTACAATACTCTCCATATATACTATAGCAACGATCAGTGGTGAAACGGCTAATATCGCTGGCGCCAGCGTGTTATTAGCGACTTTCTCCGCTATAATGAACAAAATAGTTTTTACTAGAATGGGAGGAGCTAAATCTGAGTTGATTAAGAAGGTGTTCATATATCTTCTGTTGTTAGCTATGCCATGTCTAACCGTAGGATTGCTTATGACTTTCAACTTAATCTAAATATTTTATTACATCGTGAAACGTATTTTTTCTGCATTTTTCACAGTAAATGTAAATTCTACCTATTTTGTATAGGTTAAAGCCGAGGTCAATTTCTTTTTCCGAACCGCAGTCTCTACATTTCAAAATCCATACAGTCATAAACACTACCTTTTCGCTTTTTCTACTAGATAAGAGACTATTTCGCATGGTATATTTATACCTGTAACTCTCATTAAACCTTCAAAACCAGGCGATCCATTAGCTTCCAGAACGTAATAGCCATCACTGCCCTCCAACACGTCTACGCCAGCATAGTCTAACTCTAAAATTTCTGCAGTTTTAACTGCAAGCTCTTCCAGTTCGGGAGAAGGTTTCATAGGCTCTGCTTTACCTCCTTGAGCGATGTTCGTCTTCCAGGCATCAGGAGGAGCGTATCTGTACATAGCTGCTGACACCCGTTCTCCTATAACGAAGAGCCTTATATCTCTAGAAGGTTTGTTTAAATATTCCTCTAGAAATATAAACTGTTTGAATTGGAGACAAGTTCTAAAAATCCTATAGCCTAGATCGGCGTTGTCTACCAGTACTTGCCCGTATCCTCTCGATCCAATCAATGGCTTAACTACAACTCTATCCCACTGCTTGGTAAGCCTGTAAGCCTCTGCCAAATTCTCGGTTAACAAGGCTTTAGGAACGGGTATACCGGCTTTAAAGAGCTTAAGTAAGGTCATGAACTTATTGCGTGCATTCAATAATCCGCGAATCGAATTCATTAAATAAATACCTTCTTCTTCTATTCCCATGAAAAGGGCTAACCTGCCCATAAACTGTTCAAAACTAGGAGCAAATCCTATACTTCTCAGCAAGCCAGCATCTATATCGAAAGGTTTAGAGCCTATTTTTAAGACCAAGTGTCTCTTATCTATTCTAACAGAGATATAGGAAAAGGGCATATAGTAGGATTCGTGTCCGAGTTTCCTTATGGCTTCTATAAGTAGCCTCGAGGAGGGCGTTGGTAGGTTGCTTTCATGTATAACTCCTATTTTCACTTCTATCACCGTGAACTCGATGCATATATACTTCTTCTATCAATTATCTGGGTAGATGAGATATATATTTAAACCAGTCAAAGGCTACGTCTTCACTAAATACGTTATAGAAAGAATAGAAAGAGGCGAAGTCGAAGTAAGCCTAGACTTGGGCAGGTCGATTACTAAAGTAGAGATTCAGAACGACAGCGTGGTCTTGCCGAATAGTTTGAAAATAAGTTTGTCCTATCTACGGGAAAGCGTGAAGCAGAGGGATAGAGCTTATTTCATAGAGGAAAACGGGAAAGAAATATTTGAGATTTCAATTTCAACACCGAGGCGATATTATAAGCTAATGATAGTATCTCCTGATACCGCGCCTACGCTGGAGATAAGTGGTATACACATGCATCGCATAAAAGATATTACGCCTCTGGAGGACACTTTAGAAAAGGTGAGGCTAGCCGATATCAAGAAGGGACATAGAGTCTTGGATGTATGCACTGGATTAGGCTATACTGCTATTTACTCTCTTAAAAGGAGGGCATCGACTGTTGTTACTATAGAGAAGGACCCGTACGTTTTAGAAATCGCTCGGTATAATCCTTGGTCTAGAGAAC
>Ga0180301_10001105_pt1 | contig 21061 bp, 36 predicted proteins | sample GuaBasSediGuay16_FD_121797 | JGI IMG/M metagenome (GOLD analysis project Ga0180301, IMG submission 121797) | Subseafloor sediment microbial communities from Guaymas Basin, Gulf of California, Mexico - Guay16, Core 4569-2, 12-15 cm | ecosystem: Environmental > Aquatic > Marine > Hydrothermal...
CTCTAGTGGACCTCACTACCAAAAAAGTGTTAGATGCAAATTTGTAGTGCAGCAAGACAAACTACAATCTAACACCATGCTCCCCTAAGCTCATGAGAGTGTTAGATTTATTTCGAGAAAGAGTTCTCCAAAGAAACAATCTAACACCTATTTTTTATTAAAAAACTGGTTTTTTATTAAAAAACATCATGAGTTTTCTATTAGAAAACTCTATCACCTTAAAGGACTCCATAAGGGGAAGAGCAGTTCCACTAGATCCATAGGAAATGATAGGTGTAAAAATGATGAGCATTAAACACAAAATTACACCTATATTTATGCCTACCTACATAAAAAGATGAAGAAAAATGACCTAATGTTTCCTATGGAAGAAGTGGAAAAAGAGCCTATACAGTAATTCTAGAATTAATTAATTATTTAATAAATAATTAATTAATAGGATTCTAGTAGTAGTGTAGTCTTCTCCAGAGGATGCATAGGAAATGGAGCTTCACAATTGTGAATAAACACATCTTTTAAAACGCTCTTTCTTCACTTATCCTTATTATAAATACTTATAAAAATCAAAATCAGATTACACAATCTCTCCACAAGAAGTAAAGGTATAATGGACAAATTACCATAAGCTTATATTTAAAAGTCGTATCTTGTATTATTGTATCTATACATAAAAATGTTTAAGGATAACTGAAGGAACTTATTATTGAGAGGTTAGATTGTATGGATTGGAGAGAAGTATGGAAGGAAGTAGAACATGAAGCTTATGGAGTAAAAGTTCCTCCAGATCTAATAGCACATAGCTTTTCAGGTAGAGAAGCAACAACAGTAGAGGGAGTAAAAGTGTATGCTTATTTAACAGTAATAGATGTAGCTTTTTGGCTTGTAGAGGAACATCTTGTAAGGGGAGACCAATATACCATACAAAGTCTAAAAGAGATAGAAAAAGATCTGGAAGACCTAGAAAAGAAGGTTAGTAAAGATAAACGAAAGTATATTAGAGCTTCTCTTAACTTGATACGTAAAGCTAGAAAAGTCTATGAAGATGAGAATACGCCATTAGATGAGGTAGTTTATAGGCTAAAGCTATTAAAGTATGTCGAACAGATTCTAAGTTACATCACGGAAGATGCTAACAGCTATATAGAAGAGAGCGTAGATAAAATCGTAACTAAAATGTTTGATACTATAAAACGTCTCATCGCTATATCATACAAGAAAGAGAAAAAGACTGTTTATGAGTAGGTGAGAGAATGGGTAAAGATAAGAATAAAATGATTAATTTCCTTAAGGAGTACTTCGAGCTTTGCAAGAAGTATGATTTATACATAGGAGCATGTGGATGCTGTAACAGTCCTTGGGTTACTTCATCTCTCTCTCAGATGGATCTAGTAGATCACATCGTACACTTATGCGAAGAAGCTAAAATAGATCCTAAAGAGATCCTCTCAGAAGATCTCCTAAAACAATATGAGGAATACAGTAAAATATCCATAAGAGACGTGATCAAAAAAGGAGTACAAGCTGTCCAACAATCATTTCCAGAACTTGATAAGAACGTTACTGATAGTATTGTTAAAGTACTATTTGGAGATTTAGCTGATAAGTAATGTTTATTTTTTAGAACTCTCTATTTCTACTTGTGAAACCATGCCTTGCTATAAAATTTCTGTAGATTGGGATGACTACGAGGAAGTCATGAATGCAATCCATGACTTCTTGAAGAAGAAGGGATATCACTTCTCATACAGTCTATTCTATCCAGATGTTCTAATAGCTACCAAGAATAAAATGAAAAAAGAAGATCTTGATGAACTGATAGAGCTTCTAAAGAAGAAGTTTACATCGCTCATCAAAAAGATGACCTTAGTACATACATATCCTGATTGAGAACGATTCTTTATTTTATCTATTAGTTTTTTATTAAATAATAAACTAATAGGTATATAGAGGCCCAATTATGCCTAGGCCACGAATATTAGAAGAGGAAGGCGTGATACTCCCTATCTATATCCCAAAGACGTTAAAATACATACTAGAGGAGATCGCAAATCAAGAAGGGAAGTCGGTATCCCAACTAGTTAGGGAGATCATCGCTAATTACCTTACTACACAATATCGAGCAAAGTTCGATCCAATGAAAGTTAAAATACCACAATCAGGAGGAATAGATCCAAAGAGGGAGATCGAAAATCGCTACTTCAACATTCGCTTAAAGGAATTACTCCTCAAAGCAGAAGGACACTACAAAAAAGCAATCGAAATACTAAAATGGAATATTAACAAATCTACTCTTCCTATTGAATTCCACGAGCATTATGAGAAAGTACGAGAATACGTAGATGAAATTGTTAAAATAATAAAAAAGATCAATAATCCTCCATCCAAGATAACAAAGAAGATCTTAGAACTAATGACTTTCATCGAAAATCCACGAAAGCACCTAGAAAACCTGCTAAACCCATCATGATCCCCTTAATTTTGTTTTGGTGTTAGATTGGACTCTAAAACATTCCATCTTTGGACCTCTGCAATCTTTTTATCTAACACTTTCAGAGTAAAGATTTATGGATGTTAATCAGGATTATAACTTAAGGAGGGATGTGAATTGAATAAGGAATCTGGAAGGTTAAAAACAAGAACTAGGCTATGGAAAATACAATCCCGAGATCCCCTATTGTACATAATGCTCCGTGAAGGAAAAGACGTAGAAAAAGTTCTTAAATACTTCAAGAATGTTAAAGTAGAACGAAGAGAAATACATGGGAACGTCTTCTTGACAGAAGGAATAGAGTTCATCTGGAAGATGATTACTGGTGTTACGGGCCTTACACCATTCGATAGTAATAATGCTCATGTAGGTGTAGGAAATGGAACTGATCCAGAAGATCCATCCCAAACAGGCCTTACAGGATCTCAAAAGTACTACAAGAAAGTAGACTCTGGATATCCGAAAATATCAGGAAATCAAATAACGTTTAGAGCTACGTTTAACATCGATGAGGCTAATTTTACATGGAACGAGTGGACTGTCGCTAATGGCCCCGATGATAGTGCTATAAATCTCAATCGAAAAGTAGAAGCATTAGGGAGTAAGACATCGGGACAGGTGTGGATAATGGAGATAACTCTATCAATATCGTAAGGGTGAGATTGTGCCTACTTTAGCAAGGCTGTTATACCTTACGACACCCATTAAGACGCCAATATTGATTACGGAACAAAGCGGATCAGATTTAACGGATTATGAAGTTCGTATAATGTTGGATAGTGGATGGGATGGATGGGATAAAGTCTCTCCCGATGGTAACGATATATTTATAACCGATGAAAATGGAAAACCACTATACTATTGGATTGAAAAGATAGACAAAGACAATAAGAGCGGTGTTATATGGTGTAAGGTGCCTAGCATTCCCGCTAATGGACAAGTAAAGATTTACTTGTATTATGGAGGGATAAACCCATACGTTAATTATCGTGATGGTAGTAAGGTTTTCAAATTCTTTGATGATATTGAGACGTGGACAGGATGGGAAAAGGTAGGAGACGGAGATGTTACTCAAACTACAGAACAAGTTTACCATGGTACATATTCTTTAAAGAAGATCTCAAATTGTGATCCTAATGGTGGAAGAAAATCGTTAGGGTTTACATTAGATAGGAATTACTGGATAGTGGAATTCTTTAGGAGACGCAATTCTGGAGAGGGAACTGATTGTTATGCTGATAGAACGGGAGTAGAAGATGCTAATGGAAATGGATATAGTGCTGGATTTTCTCATGGTTCATCTCCATCGATATACGTGGATAAGAGATCGGGAGGATCAGCTACTCAACTGGGATCTACATCAGTTTCGGATATATTATCCGAGTGGTATATTGCTCAGCTAGTACTTACTCCAAGTGTGGTAAAGACTCGTATTTTGAAGAAAGATTATACATTACATGCTGAGACTACTGTCTCTGATACTACGTATACATCGTTCACGCACGTCTATATTAGAGGAGGAAGACCATACTATGTTGATGTAATTCGTATTCGGAAATATGTGGATCCTGAGCCGAGTGTTCAAGTCTTATCATCGATAAACGTAATTAAGGAGCTTGACTTTATGTAAGGAGGGGAGAAGATGCCTGTCTATGTTTCAGATCTGATTCCGCATAAAGGGACAGTAACTCCATCAGATCTCAATATTGAAACTACGATAGTTGAAATTGCTAACGTAGGATCTCCCTTCATCGTAGAAGGATATATAGACGTCTCTCAGCTTCAAGATGGGGATACCTTAGAGATACGAGAATACATATCTGTCGATGGAGTTAATTATCAAAAATTTATGTCGATCATTTTATCTAATGCTCAGGATAATCCAATCATAAGATTTCATGCAAAGACCTTTACTGATGATATGAAATATAAAGTTACCATTATTCAAACCACAGGGACAGTTCGATCATTCCCATACAGGTTCATAGAAGAGATATTATCAAGTGGTTAGTCATGTCATTCGTAAATTCCTATCCAACTAATCTGGTGAAACTTTCGTTCGTACCTACATCAATCGTTACATCAGATTCGGCATTAGGTAGCGAAGCTTCTATTCGCACACCAACGACTCCTCGCATCATTTCGATTGAGGATAAAGGGTCTTCTGTAGAGATTAGTGAATACAATATGTACTATTATATCAAGGGGATTCTTGTTAGGATTCCCAAATTTAGAGATCTAATCCTTCCTGAGGATAAGAATAGTTTAATCGATGCGTTAGATATTATACTGGAGGAAGCTAGAAAGAGATTGGAAGAGTAGGTGTTCTATCATGGTTACTTACGAAGAGATCAAGAAGAGAATTCAGCTCCTTAGAAGAGTATCAAAGGGAGATGAAGTATTGTATACAGATCCTCATGAAATAGCTGAAATAATGCTTGAAATTATTGAGTATATCGAGGAGAGAGGATGGACACATCCATTAATACCAACTGTAAGATCGATATGCGAAGAACTTCTAACTACTAAAGCACTAGACTTCGTAAGTTCAGATCTATGGCGAAAAATGGCACAAGCAATACGAGACCTCTTCCAGATATCGAAAGAAATAAAGTTCACGATATGGGTAGAAAAAATAGAAGGAGAATATGGAGGAGGATATACATATCCTCAGGGGAAGATATATCTTTATGAGCCTGAAGGAGGGAATGGTGGAGGATATGGGGAGGGACATCATGGAACTGGTTATATATGGGAGTTGGAGGGTAGTAATGGAGGGGGGTATGTAAATGTTACGTAATCCAATTGGATTAAATGTTCTGAATGGTTTTGGTTCGAGATGTAAGAAGACAATATATATTGATTGCGAAGGACTTCCAGATACTATTGGTCTAGGGATATGCTTCAAATATCACAACTATGATGATGTAACATTATATTTCAAAATACGTGCCGAATCAGAATCCCCATATTGGTCTTTTGCATCAGCAAAAGAACTAGGGTCTTTAGGATCTGGATCATCGGCATATGCATTATGGGATGGGATGGGGCAGAGACCTAATCCAAATAGCGATCTTGAAGAGACCATAAAGCTAATTCTTGAGGCATATACTGATTCAAACTATAGTAATCTAAAATGGACATATAGTAGATTGGTTACTGTTAGATTCTTATATCCTCCGAACTGGAATGTATGGGATATTGATAACTTCGATGACGGAACTAAAGAAGATTGGAATTGTGGAATAGCATCTCCAGGAGCTTATCCGCACGTTAGTTGCGGAGTTACATCCACATATGCATTATCTCCTCCAAATTCATTATACTTAAGTTGTTGTTTTGAATGGGGAGGAACAAATACATGGTATTTATACAAATCAATATCCGTTCCAAGTGGATCTGAGGCATTCATTACGATAAATGCCCGTATCCCTCCTAATGGTTCAGATGGCTATCCAACAATATATTACGTAAGATTTCTCTATGCTGGAGTCGTTAAGTACTACTTTACATCAGCAATCCCAAGAAACAGATGGATAAGAGTAACATTTCCAGTAGAACCAGCATCATCAGGAACATTACGATGCGATGTAAGAGCATTTACAAATCCATGGAGAACCGTTTTATACATCGATGATGTGAAGTACTTCTACAAATAATATAAGGTGATCTATATGCGTGGTTCTAAGATCCATCTAATCATTATGTACGTTACCGAGGGAATTACTATTGCTTTAATCGTTCTATGGCTTATGCTTCAGAGATCTGAATTGCTATTGTTCTCGTTAATGATGTTGATTATAACGTGTACGGAGCACGTACTGTATCTTCTTTCCAATATTTATGAAAAATTAGAAAGTTTAATAGTCGAAAGTACAAGTTTATTATACGAAGATGGGGATTAGAGGTAAGACGTATGGATAAAAAGATGGATAAAAAGAAGATATGCTTCGCAATAATATTAGCGATCCTAGGAATGTTAGTAGGAGTTCCAGGAGCTATTGCAGTAGCTAATGGAACTCCAGAGCTATTCCAATATTACATTAAGGCCCTAGAATATGGCCTAAAAGGACTATCAGAATACTTTAAGTTCATCGTAGAATTGTTTAAAGTAATTGCAGGGATCATCTAAAAGAAGCTAAAGAACTAGAGAGCATAAAAAATCATTTCCTTAATTTTTCCATCATTTATTATGTAAATGGGCCTCTGCTTAGTTCCTTCACGTCTAAGAAATCCTAATTCTACTGCAGACCTCAGACATCGATCTACTGATACGATCTTTGGTTTAATCACATGATGTCCTTTAGTTTCTAGTTCTTCGATTAACTCGTATAGTTTCTTGAAGAACAATCCTTTATTAAACCTGTCATATCCTTCATCCCTAATCTTCAAGATCGTTCTTATTACCCATTCCATATTTGTTAAGGACAGGACTTTAGGTTTCTCTTCTTCAATTATCATATTTATTTCAGACTTAATCATCTCGTGGAATTTCTCAGATATGTTCGTGTAGTAGTATCTTGTTCCTCTGCTGGTCTTTACTCTGTCGATAATTCCGTTCTTTACGAGGTTAATTAGTATCGATCTAGTGAAAGGGATGCCCTTTAGAGTAATGATTTCTTTGAAAGTCATGGTCTTTCTCTCTTTAAGAATTTCAAGAAATCTGGAATAATGTAGTAGCATTCGTTCCTTTCGTATCTTTTTAATCAGAGCTACCATCCTAGATTCCATCATATATATACATCCCTTAAGGAGAATATAAAGATATCATGAATATTTCAGCAATGTATTAAGCACGAAATCTATATCTTCCTTAAACTTGCAGAGCTTCGCTATACGTATAGCGTTCCTTATCGACAACTTCTTCATCTTCTCCACATACTGCTCAGTAAATGCTTCAGCAAAGTCTTCTGGATATCCTGCTATTTTAGTTAGACAATGGAATATTATCTGTTTAAGCTCCTCTTTAGTATATTCTCTGAATTTAATTACAATAAAGCGATCTATCAATTGCTCTGGAAGCTTATCAATCCTGTTTGCAGTAGCATAAATATTGATAGACATTGGGATGTCTGCTACTTTTCCAGACTTCTGTATCCTTAATCTACCAAACTCCATGAGATTCAAAAGCGAAGTCCAAACCCTTTTATCTGGAGTTTTATCTATCTCATCAATAAGCAAGTATTTAGGTCTGTATTCCAAAAGCAAATCCTCGAGTCCTGGAGCAGTTAAATGTGCTCCATCTACAAATGATGAATCATCAGGCTTCAACATTTCAATTCCTTCAATTAATAATGTCTTCCCTGTCCCTGGAGGTCCTACAAAAAGAAAATGAATATTAGATTCCTCGAGAGAGCGTAGTACTATTAACTTTAAATCATCGTATCCGAGCAGGAGGTTTAATGGATTCTTTTCATCCAGGAGCATCCCTTTGTACTTCTCTACTCCCTCTTTCCTTACTTCCTCTTTACTTTCCTCCTTTTCCATCTCTTCCTTCTTCTCTCCAATAAAGCGTTCTAATGGAGCAATAATTTCAATTTCATTTCTAGAAATAATTCTGCAGAATTTTTGTCTTGCTAACTCTCGAATAATCCATATTGGGATGTATATCTTTCTAAAATCCACTACATTACTTCCAGTCTCCTTTGCAGTCTCCAGAATTTTCCTCTTGTAATATTCGAGATCGAAAGTCATATTCCCTATAATGATCTTATCAACAATTCACATATCAGTATTTCGTACAAAGGTGTTAGATTGTAATCTATCATGCTGCACTACAAATTTGCATCTAACACCATAATAAGGGAAATAGATAAATACCCTAATGGAGAATGTAGTATGGATATCTATGAGTGTAGTGTTTTTCCCTGAAGTAATAAGGTATGCAATAGAGGATGAAGAGTCCATAAGACAGTATTATCCATATCTCGTTAGGGCCTTAAGGAAAATAAGCAAAGGAACTTATGACAGAGTAAAAGAATCTCTCCTAGAGAAGATTCAAGAGAAAGGACTAGACACGAAGAAGTTCGAGAAGCTCGTAAAACGTCTTGAAAGTGTACAATATTCAGACATATTCCTACTTGCAGTAGGATTCGAATATGATTTTAATACGCTCCTTGGAGCATATAACGTTCCTAGACTACACTACGCATTTTACTTCTCTTTTGCTTTAAAGGTAAAGAAAATTATAACATCATATAAAGGAGAAGCAAGAAAGCTAATGCTTAGAGCATGTATAATGCATTTCAGAGATGAATTTTATTGTAATGAAGAATTATTAAGAAAAATAGCAGACTTAGTCTCAGAATACTATGAGAAAATAAAAAAGATGCTAATGACAATAAGGACAGATAAACGTTCTAACGTAGGCCTTTCCAAAGCTAATTAGCTCATCTACATATCCTAATGGAACTCCATGAGCTATTAGTACTGCTTTTTTCTCCTCATAACTTAATGAATTCCATTCCTCTGGTGTAAGCTCTATAGGAGTTTCCTCTAGCACTTGCTCTTTGCTCCTCATGTGATCGCAATATACAATATGCATTACTGAAAGTATTGGATTCCCATCATAATCCTTGTACTTCCCTACACCTATCTTCCAGTATTCGATACATCTACACATATTCTATACCTATTATATAATTATATTATAAGGAATATATACATTTCGATAGATAAAAAAGAAAGAGACTTTTATCACCATTAGTAAGAGATATCATATCCATACTTCTGCAAGAGCTTAATCAAGCAATGTACTATGTACGAAGATCGAGAAGTAAATCCTTCCCTGTATATACACTCATCAAGTTTTGGATGATTCCAGATATCCTCTGGAACAGTTATCGAAACTCCTTTCTTCTTTGGACCTTTTCTCCTAGGCATCATGTAATATAATACCTATAGAATATATATTATTAATGTGTACTTTTCCATGCTGAATAAACATTAGATATATATCTTTGATTAATCATTAAACAATCGATGATAAAGTCATGGAAACTATCTGATGAAATATTAATTCGACTATATACCCTAGTCCTAGGAAGAACTGGATTCTATCGTTATCTAGCTAAAAAGTACTTACAGATTATGAGAGAGCATAAAATACCAATGAGAAAGAGGATCATTTATCTAATAGCGTTTTGCGAAACATACGAAAGAGCAATCATCGATGAAATCGAAAAACTGCTTACTCCAGAGGAACGAGAAGAACTAGACAGACTTCACGATGAACTAGAACACCAATATACGATATAAAAAAGAGTTAGATTATTTACTGTTCATTACCAAAAAACTTCTTATACATTCTTTCAAGCTCTTCATCAGAGATTAGATGCTTTCCTATGTAATGTACTAAGGCCCATAAAAATCCTGCATAAACTCTATTACACTTTAAGCACCTATAGATGTTTTCAGCCTCTTTCCCTAACTCATAGTCTGCATAACGCTTAATCCAATCCAATCTATTAAAAGCGATATAATCCATATCAAGCTTCTTTCTTCTCCCCATCATATAACACCTATGTTATATGTATACAATACATATTATTTAAGTATTTTCTTAGTATTAAGACATATTAACTAAGGACTCAATAAATCGAGCATATTCTTCAAGCATATTGAAATTAAGTAAGTTCTTGTATCTAAACTTCTTTGATGAAGCAGGAGTTACATCACATCCATCGAATAAGCGAAGATGTCTCATATATCTTGATTTAAGGCCTAGTAACCAGGTCCTAAAGGAATATTCTTTAGCTATTGATATGAATCGACTTAATCCATAGTTTCTCAATTCAGGCCTGTTTGGAAATCCAAGGAAGATAGTAAATCGATCTGATATCCTTAAGACAAATGATATCTCCTCCATCTCATGAAGAGGGTAAATCCATATTATATCCTCTAAGGCTAAAAAGACATCAGGAACAGAATGCATATAATCAGGCCAAACTGCTATCCTTATCTTATTCCTGTATAGAAGAAGCTTCTTAATATACACTCTATGCTTTCTTGTAACTAATGCAGACTTATCATCAAAAAATTGAGGAAAAACAAAAACCTTCGGATTATCCTTGAAGTATGCTCTAAGAAACTCTAACTGCTTTCTAGGATGTTCCCCAATCCCTACAATCATTCTTCTTTCTCTCCTTCCCTTGTTAGCTCCTTCTCCACTTCTACTCTAATCCCTTCATATATGCATTTGAGAATTACCCTAACTCTCTTGGGCCTTATAGCTTTATAGATGTCCTTAGTTATCTTCTCTGCTAATTCTTCATGCGTTATCTTCGTATTATGGAATGATGCTAAATACTTGTTTAAGCTCCTTAATTCAATGTAGTAAGGTCTTTCCTCATTAGGCTCATATTCGATTATAGCTTCATAGATGTCCTTAGTATCACTAAACGGGCATACTGCAGTAAACATTGCTTTCAATCTTACTTTTACCTTAACATCCCGACTTATAATCGATAAATTATAGCTTCCAGGCATCGTTTAATTAACCTCCTAATTGAGTCTTAAGTCTTTATGCTTGTTCTCTTACTGGTTTTATGATTAGTCTTCCATCTTCCTCAGGTATCAATTCTACTATAGTTCCATCCCTTATATTTAAAGCTCTTGCTAGATCGACTGGAATGTATATTCTATTTTTAATCATCTTCGTAGTATAACCCTTCGTACATTCTACTTCTAGAGCAGTTCCCTTAAGTCTGAAGTAAAGTATTTCGTTTGGTTTCCATCCACATATTTCCCTCATCCATGCTGGAATCATTAACTGTCTGTTTTTCACTTGTGCTCTCAGAGATATGGATTTTTTATTTTCCTCCATATAAATCCCCAAGTCTTATTTCTACAAATTTGCTTTAAATCCCTTATGCCTCGTTTATTCATAATATTATCCAGATAATAGTGTTAGATTTTCATTTTCAGGAAGTTCCTCTCTAGCTACAGTCTAACACTCGTAGATCCTAGTGCTCATAGGTGTTAGATTGTAATCTATCAAGCAGCACTACAAATTTGCATCTAACACCTAAATAAAAAAAGAAATTCATCTTACTCTCTCTGCAAGTGTTTCTACTGCAGATCTGAAATCCATTCGTTTAGCGATCTCCCATGTCTCTGATCCCTTTTCAAATACATACCTTGTTCCCTTACGATTCTTCCTAAACTCTCTTCCTCCTAATGATTTAATGACATACTTAACTATAGAACATCGTACTGCTGTAGCTCTTCCCCAAACTCTACGAGCGATCTGAGATGATGTTACTGTCATTATTGTTCCTCTACTTTTTCGAATCCTCTTAACAATCTCTTCGATTATACTCTTCTTTATAAATTGATACCTCTCAGATTCACTCATCACTTAAAATAAATCCAAAAATAAAAATAAAAAGCTTGGTGTTAGATTATCTAACTCCCTTCTCCTTCCTTATCAGTAGTATCCATCCCGCTATAGTCAATATCAATCCCCAAAGACCATGATCCAAAATTGGAGGATACGTTAAGGATGCTTCAGACATAACGTATTTTTCTAATAATAGCGTTATCCCTGAAATTAACAGTACACTCCCAAAGCGTCTAATCATTCTCTCATACGTTACTGGAATTCCTGAAATGGCCTTTAATCCTCTGTAGATTATGTAACATTGATATGTCCTTCCAAAATAGAACGATAAAATAATCCCTATCACATAAAGATATCGTTCTGCAGAAATCAGAGAGTAGAATCTAAGTATAGTACAGCAAACGATTACTGATATCGCTATTATATCTTCACTTCTTAACTGAATCATTCAGTTCCCTAGAACTCTGATGAGAATTCCCCTTAAAAAGGATTTCCTCAAACTTAACCTTCTTAAAAGACAAAACTATGAACTTATACTTCTCCTTATTTTCAGTAGTTCTAAATTTTAGCACTCGCATTATTTCATCTACCTCTTATCAATTATCGATTTTATTAATGGAGTTATTTCCTTATAAATATTCCATATCCTAACTTGTTTACGCTTTTCGTATTCTTTGATTATCTTCTTACTCTGTCCATAGAACGTAAACAAGTGAATTAATGACTTAAGCTCTGTATAGTCCTTCTCATTAAACATCGCATAAGGATCATAGATTATTCCATACTTCCCCTGATAACCATCTGTCCTTCTTATGATGTTTGCTGAATCTTTTTCATGTATCGTAGTCTCCAAGATAAACCATTCCTTATTTAACATGAATTCAGTCCATGCATGATACCCTAAAAGCTGTCCTCTCTTATCCCTAACTGCTCCTAAAACACAATAGGCATCAATGTCTAATCTCCTCATGATTGAAGTCGCTAATAAAGACGTATCGATGCATATTCCAAAACGCATGTTTAAAGTCTCGCTTGGAAAGAGCCACATGTAAGGAACGCATCTCCTAAAGTGATAGCTAAATACTGATTTCCTTGATTTCAGAAACTGTCCATCACAAGATGGATTTCCACGAGAGTCCAAGGGATAGTAGAACTCATCCCTAATGAACTTCGCAATATTGAGGATAGTTTCTACTTCATCTCTTCCCTTTAACTTCTCTGCTATTTTCTCTATCATGTACGTCTTGGGAGTAACAAACTCTACGATGTAATACTCCTCTCCAAATCTCCAACTAATTATTGGAATCTTCTTACTCATAGCTATCCCCTTCCTACAATTATTTTCAATCATGAATTCTTATTTAAAGATTTTTAAAAAACTTTTAATCCTACAATAACCTTTCAGCTATAAAAACTAATGAAAATATACCAAAGAGCCTAAGAATCATAAGTAAAATACTCTTCCAGAAAATTTCTGGAATACCCATTGAAAACGGATCGACTTCTCTTAATTTAACTTGAACAAACGAAAGATCTGATGTTATCCCATAAATAAGATATCCGATAAGGCCCATTATTATAATCAGTCCAATAACTTTTGTTGCAATTCTCCTCATACAGTAATTATTTCGTAAATTAACTATTTAAGCATTCTCTCTTAGGAGAATACATGGAGATGGTTTATCATGAAACGAGTAAAACTTAATGTTAATGGAAAGGAAGTAGAAGGAAGGATCATCACATCGATATACACTAGAAAACGAAAACGTAAGACTAAGGATAAGGTCTTCGAATGGGATGAGTACTTTACAGTAGTCTACATACCCAAACCTTGGAGGGATAAGACATTAGTTCTAATAGCTCTGGATACCGAGCCTACTTAATAGGAAGGAAGTGGGAATACAGAGTAGTCGAACTCCTTAAAAAACTAGGCTATTTCGTGGTTAGAGTTCCTGCTTCGGGTAGGAAACATAGGCCTCATGCTCCTGATATCATTGCTATTAAGAAAAATCGCATTCTCTTCGTAGAGGTTAAATATCGAGGAAAACTAAGAGATATCCACATCCCAATTAATGAATGGGAATATTTCATCAAGCTTGAAGATCAGACTGGAGGAGAAGTCTGGTTAGCTGTCTATTACAAACCTGCTAAGAAACTTCGCTTTATTAGGATTCATGATTATGACGACTATTCTGAAAACTATGTTCGCTTCTCTTCTCGTTCCATACTCCTAAAAGGAAAATCTCTCCCTTAATTTCCCCTTAAGGGAAAAGCTTATATAGTTTTAAAGCATAAGTATACTTGGAGGTATACCAGATGAGTGGGAAGACAAACTGGAAGGTTATTAAAGTTCCAGAGGAACTTCATAAAAAACTTCTCGCATTAGCTCGTAAAAAGAAAAAAGCTATCCACATGATCATAATGGAAGCTATAGCTTTTCATCGTGAACAAGAGAAATTCCCAAGCGTGAAAGAAGACTTACCAATGACTGATAAGATCTCTTGGTATATTTTCAAACTATCATCTTCAGTAGGAGCTTTCAAGGAACATCCATCCTTACAGAACTACGCATTATTAGAACGTACATGTGCTCAGATACAATATCGATTAGGAGTAGACACATCATTAATCTTAAGATACGCAAAGTACTTATTATCACATAACGATCCTGATATTAGAATCGAATTAAACATGGCTACCAAGTTCGTTATTGTTGAAATCTTAAACAAACACTTAATCATCCCTTCTAAGAAGACTTCCGAGAAGAAGTAGACTTTTTCCTCTCCTTCTTCCAGTTTTCGCTTGGAATCCTTATTTTAAGTATCAATTCATCTTCAGTTTCATAATGCTCTATAATTATATGGTATCCCCTAAATCTGAATTGAGCATATCTGGATACTGCTTCAAGCTGAGATCTGAAATAATTTTTCCTTTTCTTTTCTCGTTCTTCTTCCAAATCCCAAAGGGGAGTTACTCCCTCTTTTACAACTTCTTTCGCACTCATATCCCATCACAATATCTCATTATTATTCATTATCTCTCTATGATTTAAATATTTCATTTCAAAAACCATTTTCACGGTGATATAAGATATGCCTATGCCTAGAACAGGACAAAGAAGGTATAAACATTGGGAAACCAAACAAAACGCTACTGTAATAAGCACTAGATGGACTGATGAGCTAGACTACATGAAAGAAATGGCCCAAGAGGGATTAATACCATTCGCTGATCTCGATCTCCAAATAGGAAGCATATTAAACGCTGAGGGAATAGCTGGACCTATGAGAGCTACCTATTTAGCATTCGCAAGGAAGGTAGCTAAGGCCTCCTATAGGCTAGATGGGAGAGCACTCGAATTACAAATATTAGGACTCAAACAATACTTCCAGCTAAGCTATGGAGCTGATCCAACTGTCCTAGACAAAATAATAAACGCTATAATAGGATACGTTCCAACATATTAGAAGTCGATAACCTAAAACTTAATATACTGCTCTGGATAGCGTACTCAAATTCATTAGTTAATTTTTTTACCTTCTTTTTCTTTTTTCCTTTTGGGAGAAAATGAAGAGAGTATATGTTTTATCTGGTAAAGCGGTATCATTACAAGTAGTAGCAGAAGACGTTATCAAGGTATTCCAGAAAGCAGGATTTCCAGTAGTAGGTCTTCAATCTCCAAATATTAATCCTAGAATTCACCAAACAATCCAAGGAATAGTCTATGTCTTCCCTGCAGATCCAATATATGCATTAGAATATGCAGGACTCTACACCTTGTTTAAGAGACTTATAGGAGATCGACAGGTGTTCTACACTACTGTCGAAGGAAAGCTCCACGTTCCTGCTGTTAATTATTCAGTATACAATTATGTAGAGTTCATAGCTAACTCTCAGTACACCAAGGAAAAGCTAGAAGAAGCAGGATTTAACGTAATCGATGTAGTATATCATGGTGTAGATCCTGGAGAAGTACAAGTAGCTAAAGAACAATCTGTAAAGCTTAGAAAAAAGCTTGAACAAGATTTCCCCAATAAAGTTTACTTTGGAATAGTCCAATCAGGACATGTAAGAAAAGGATGGGATTCCTTCCTTAAGGCATTAGACATAGTTAATCAGAAAGTAGGAGATAAAGTAGCTTTCTTAGTAATTACAGAATCCTCAATCTTTAGTATGTTAGAAAAACCAAATGTCTACATAGTCTCTGAAATGGGTAGGTTAAGGCATGTGGATGTCATGGCCTTCTATGGTGCTATAGACTTTCTAGTCTCTCCTACATATTCAGAAGGATTTGGATTACCAATCCTAGAAGCTATGTCAATGGGAACTCCAGTTATTCATTGTTGGTTTAAACCATTATCAGAATTCTCTTTAAAGGACGTGAATATAACCTTCGATTATGATTATGTAGATCTATGGACTAATCCAAAGATGCCTAGGGGAGGAATTCTATTCGAGCTTCACAAATATGATCCGAAAGCTCTAGCTGATGCAATTATCAGAGCAGTAGACTTGAAGCTTAACCATCTAGAAGACTACACAAATAGGAAAGCTAAGCTTACAGAATACACAAAGAAGTTCAACATATATGATCTATACAAGGTATTCGTAGATCGCATCAGGGGATGAGCAATGAAAATAAATATTCGAATATGGAGATTAAGACAAATGGGGATTCAGGGTAATGAGCTACTACAATCTATTCTCAGAAACTACAAGAACAAACGTAGAGAAAAAACGGTTACACACAAAGGTATTCTCAGAGAATGGGATACTTGATACATGGACAAGATTCTACGATGGAAAAGACCTTCTTAGGATTGCTATTAACTTCGAAACTATCGTAGATTCATTAACTGCTTTTTCTATAATATCTCAATTCGATTTTAACTTTCCCGATTTTGATTTTTCAAACTTTGAATTTGAGATAAAGCTCCCTAGTATTGAAGATATCCTCAGAGGAAAATACATAGAACTAGAGAAGATCGATTTTCATGAATCATTTAGGAAGTATATGAGAGAAGTAGAACGAACAGAGATCCCTGAAACTACAATTGATCGATCCACATTAGTTAATTATACTATTGAAGATCCCTATAAGGAAGCATTCCAGGAATACATATACCCAATCGCAAAATATGGAGTTACTAGATACGATGAATCATTGTATGGACCTTCAATTAATGTAAAGAAAATAACGCAAGATTCTAAAAAGACGTGGTATGATGCCAAATATGAAACAGCTTCTGAAAAGATGATGGACTACAAAGAATTCGTAGATGATATCGTAAAACGTAGGAGGATCATCAAGAAAGCTGTTGAAGATGCTATCTTCGTAGATACATGGATACTGGACTTCTCTAAGTTCTCTGAAGTAGAAGGGGAGGATAACGTCATCGAAGTGGATGGTGTAGGGAAAGTTAAAATGAAATATATCGATGAAGTAGTTACTAGGATGGGAGAGAGAAGAGAGGACTATGTTCTCAAACTTGATTATTCTAGACTTCCATCAGAAGAGACTAGAAAACAGAACATCATCAAACATCGATTATACGAATATATCAATTGGAGAGCACGAAGAACTTATGATAGATTCCTATCTCCAGTATCAAAATCTATCCTAAGTAAAACTCCTACCGAAAGACGTACATTCTACAAACATAGGTCCATAGAATGGTATGGTGAAACCAGGAGTATAATGAAGTTCATTCGTGAAATGGTCTACAGATATCTTAGGAACTACGATATCGATGCTTTCACAAGAAGACATTACGTCTCTGCATGTCTCGAATATGTGTTCTCTGTCCTAGATACTGGAAGAACTGATAAGAAATTCAAGACTGAGATGTCTGATGAGGATATAAAGAAATACATTCTCGATAAATATGAAACACAAGGATTAAATAGACAGATTCTAGAAAATCTCTTGGAGGTGGCAGATACATGGAGACCAGCTCTGAGGAAATTAGCAGAGAAACAGCTCATTCCGATCTAGAAGAACAAAGAAAACCAGTACAAAAAGTATACAAAGGACCACAAGAAATCCCAAGAGACGAATATCGCATCTACAGACCTCCAGAGCCTGTCCTAAGAACAGAACAAAGGCCCATCCCTAGAGAGCCTACTCCTGAAGAAAAACAAAGAGAACGAATATCTGAGCTTGTAGGAGAACTATTAACTATTGCTACTGAACTCGGCTATGATCTCGGAGAAATCGATCTCGAAAAATGTTTCAAATGTCCATTACTTAAGCATACACAAGAGATCCTAAAAGTATTGAACAGACTAAGGAAAGAGATGCTCAAACAAGCTCCGAGACGTCCTAGGCCCTCTGCATAAGATCATAATTTCCCCTATTTTTTATTTAGTGTTAGATTAGCTACAAATTTGCAGCTATCTATATTCCAATCTAACACCATCATCCAAAAGCAACTTGTTTTCCCCTTAACGAGAACGAAGATAAAATTAAATGCGAGGATCTACAGTTTTTAAATGGTAATTAAAATGTCATTAGCTGAAAAATTAAGAGAACAGTTTTGGGAGATGGAAAAGAAATTTGCAGAGAAACATAAAGAGGAAAGTAAAGAAGAGGAGGAAAAGAAGAAACAAGAGCTACTGCAAATCATCATGGAAATAGCTAATGTAAAGGCCGTTTTAAGGGAAACTCGGGTCTACAAACTACCTTGGGGAACATACTACAATTCCGTTATTCAGCTAATCGATGGTGATTATGTATCTCATGTATTTAATGTTGATTACAAGACTCCTGAAGAGATGAGGAGAAAAGTTAAGCTTGAGATCCTTCGCTATCTCTCTATGAAACGCATCCTCCCCAAGGAGGTGATGTATAAGGTATGGTAGAAAAAGAGGAGTTAAAACAGATAGTTAAATCTGCTAAAGAAATATCTCCTGAATTGATCGACAGGATAGCTGATCTAATCGATGTTGAAATCATAACAGGAATCCTAGCAGAGAAAGAAACAGTAAAGTTGAAGGACATCGATAAAAACGTAATCGAGAAATCAGTAATCCCTTTCGGAGGATGGAGCGATCCAATAGGACAGATTAAAGACTGGTTATACGAGCAGTTTTCAGGACTTGCTGATTGGATTGTTTCAGGAATATCAGGGATAATAGATCCTATTAAATCTACAATAGATAATGTCTTCAATACATTATCTAGCGTCTTCGACTACGTTACTGATAAGATATGGGGATATGTACAAGATATTTATAATGCAGTAAAAGAACTTCCTGAAAAGATTCCAGAGATCTTAAGTAAATTTGGAGATGTTATATCAAAAATAGATGATTATTTCTCTCGTATTGGGGATATTATTCGAGGAGCAATTTCTGGTTTTATAAATGATATTATTAATGCAATATCTGATCTAAAGAGCACTCTCTCTAACTTTGCAGGACTTGTACAAGAGAATGTCATAACTCCAATAAAGGACTTCATAAGTACAGTTAAAGAAACTATTACTAACGTAGCTAAATCTGTCTGGAACACAATAGATCAGACTATAGTAGCACCATTGCGAAATGCCTTTTCAGTATTAACTGAAAAGATAAAATCATTTGTATCCGATATCGATACATACATTTCAAAAATTATAGACTTCGTTACCAAAGGAATTCCAGAGTTCTTAAGTAAACTACCTGAATATGCCGTTCAAGGAGTACGCAATGTAGAAGAATGGATTTGGGAGCACCTTCCAGACTGGTTTAAGAAATTCATTACAGAATCGATCCCAAATGCTTTTAAATCCATAGGAGACGCTTTACAGCTCGTAGGAACAAGACTAACAGGATTTATAAACGCTATCCTAAAGTTCCCTGAATGGTTTCCGAACTGGTTTTCTGAACATATCTCCAAACCTATTCGTGAAGCACTAGAGAAACTAGGATCTTGGATTTGGGAACAGCTTCCAGAATCGATAAAAACGTTCTTCGAAAAAGCTAAGGATGTCTTTACAGGATTATACGAAAATCTAAAAAGTTTCTTTGCTGATCCCAAAGGATGGTTTATAGATAATGTCATAGAGCCTCTGAAAGAACGATTAAGATCAATTGGAGAATGGATATGGGAGCACCTTCCTGAATCAATGAAAAACTTTTTCGAGAGAGCAAAAGACTTCTTCACCAAAGACTTAGTAGAATTCTTTACGAAGACTCTTCCAGAAAAGATAGGAGACATGGTAGAAAACATAAAGTCCATTCCAGAAAAAATCAGAGAAATTCCAGACAAAATAAAAGAACTAAAAGATTCCTTAACGGGCCTCCCTGATAAAATAAAAGAGGCTCTAAAGACAGTAGGGGAAATAATTTGGGAACACCTTCCAGAATCGATAAAAGACTTCGTTGAAAAAGCTAGAGACTTCATAACAGGACTGCATGATAAACTTAAGAGCTTCTTCGAAGATCCAAAAGGAGTTACCTATGACTTCCTTAAATCAATTGGAGAGAAAATCCTTGGTGCTCTCGATTGGATATGGGATAAGGTAGTGTCCTTCATTAATGCTATTAAAGAATCGATGCTGAAAGCAGGACAGACACTATCATCTTGGATAGTTTCAGGAGCTAAGAAAACTTCAGACTTCTTTAAGAAGATATTCCAGGAATTATTCTTTACTCCATTACAAAACATACCTTCTACAGTACTTAAAAAGTTCTCAGATACGCTTTCAAAGGCCTTCGCTCAGAATCAGACTGGAGAATTAGCGATTATTCTAGCGTTCATTCCTGAATTATATGAATCGCTTTATCCAATCATAATCATACCTGCAATTGCTGAAGGAATTGCAGAAGCTACAGGAGAACAAGAAATATCTGGAAAGGTCCTAGGTCTTGGAGGATCAATTAAACTAAAACTTGGAAAAGTCTTTAAAGAAGTAGCAAAAACCTTTAAGGAAATTGCTGTTAGATCTGCAGATGAAGTAGTCTTAGGATTATCATTTAACTTATTCGAGCCTTTACGCTATGCTACTAGACCTTTAGGAAAGCGTCTGCTTACTCCCATATTCAAAGAGTTCTATAACATAGATGCATTCTTTGAAATTCCATCATTCTCAGAACTGAGAGAGCTATTGCAGAGACACTATCCTACATCTCCACAAGAAGGTGAAGAGTACAAGAAGATGTTAGAGTACATCAGAACTATCATGGAAGTTAGAGGTCTCCCATCTTCATTTGTAGAAAAAGTAGTGAAAACATCAGGAGAATGGTTTATA